>Ga0194047_10000022_pt1 | contig 146068 bp, 125 predicted proteins | sample JunL225m_MetaG_2_FD_160070 | JGI IMG/M metagenome (GOLD analysis project Ga0194047, IMG submission 160070) | Anoxic zone freshwater microbial communities from boreal shield lake in IISD Experimental Lakes Area, Ontario, Canada - Jun2016-L221-5m | ecosystem: Environmental > Aquatic >... | reverse complement strand
TTGGAACGGGTCTTTTTATAAGTTGAAATTGGAGGACTAAAATATATCCATTGCTTTTGCAAAATAAGTTCCAGTACCTGGAAGTGCTAGCCAAAAAAATTCTCTTTTAAAAATGATTAATGCAATCATGATGGCTAACCATGCAAAACAATAAATCCAATATTTTTTAGTATTTTTTTGAGCTTCCATATTAATTTTTATTTTAGGTGTTTTTATGTTGGGCAAATATACAAAAATAACTAAAACCGAAGGTCCACTTTCCAGCCTTTTTCGGTACGGAGTACTTTTATTTTTTTCGGTTCTTTATCAAATGAGTTTTGGTAATAGATGATGCTTGTGCTTGAATCCAAGGGGTTAATATTATTTATTTGAATGGATGCTTGTCTTAATTGTTGCCTTCCTTCCTTATCTAGTTCATAATAATGTTTTGAAATACCCTCAAATTGAGTTTTATTGCTGCTGTCCTCCAAAAGGTAAAATCTTGCTTTTTTAAATTCTCCATGTAAACAACTTTCTATAAAATAACGACCTCCATCCAAAGGGTTATCGGCAATTTCAAAGGCTGGTTGCTGTTGACAACCCAAAAGTCCTAGTCCCCAAAGGCAGATGAGTAATGATTTTTTAAACATAAGCAAAGTTAGGCCAATTAGATAATAATTAGGCAGATGAAGTAGGGGTTTAATTGGCATCTTGAGGGGTTTATATTAATTTTACACATAGTAATCAACTTGGAAGCATATGAAAAAAATACTCTTAATAATTAGCGGTTTTATAATTCTTCAATTAAATGCCCAACAAAAGCATCCTTCCTTTATGCAACAAGGCAATATTTATGAAGTAAATATTAGACAGTATACGACAGAGGGCACTTTTAATGCATTTGCAAAACACATACCAAGGTTAAAAAAAATGGGAGTGCAAACACTTTGGCTTATGCCAATTCAACCCATTTCAATTAAAGGTCGTAAGGGGACTTTGGGGTCCTATTATTCAGTGGCCGACTATACAGCAGTCAACCCTGAATTTGGAACACTCAATGATTTTAATAATTTAGTAGATCAGGCGCATGCGCTTAACATGAAGGTTATAATAGATTATGTACCTAACCATAGTGGGGCGGATAATAAATGGTTAACAACACATTCAGATTTTTATGAAAAAGACAGTTTAGGAAATCCTACTTATACTGCGGATTGGTCAGATACTCGTGAATTAAATTTTTCGAATGTGGCCTTGCAGGATAGTATGATTAATACTATGAAATTTTGGGTGAATAATACAAAGATGGATGGATTTAGGATAGATGTCGCTTGGGGAGTACCCCTTTCATTTTGGTATAAATGTATCCCTGCATTAAAAAAGATCAGACCCTTGTTTTTTTTAGCTGAAGCAGACGATGCGGAATTGCATAAGGCAGGCTTTGATGCCACTTATACTTGGAGGGAGTTTAATGTAATGAAAGAATTGGCAGCAGGTAAAAAAGATGTCCACTCACTTGATACCATTTTTAATACGATTGATACTAGCTTTATGAAAGGGGCATGGAGATTATATTTTACAAGTAATCATGATGAAAATTCATGGAATAAAGCCGATTTTGCTACTATGCCAGGCATCGTTCACGCACCCTTTGCAATACTATCTCAAACTTATAATAGAACCCTACCTTTAATATATAGTGGACAAGAGGAGCCCGTATTAAAAGCGATTCAATTTTTTGAAAAAGATCCTATTCAATTTAGTAAATATGAAAGAGCTGATTTTTATAGTGCTTTATTGCATTTGAGATTAACAAATTCTGCTTTTAAGGAGGAGGCAAGTTTTAATAGATTAAAAGTAAATAATTCAGCATCTATTATGGCCTATGAACGAGTGTATGGGAAAGATAAAGTAGTCGTTATTTTAAATTTATCTAATCAATCACATCAAGTTGAATTGCAAGATTTTGAAGCTGATGGAAAAACCTATGTTGATTTATTTACTAAAGAAAGTACCATCAATATTAAAAATACACATTTACAATCTTGGGGGTATAAAGTTTATGTTGCGATTCCAAAAATGATTCAGTTGTCACAAAATAAAAAATAGTATTACTAATCAGTAATAAATTAAAATCTAATTCTACTTCCATGACCCAACAACAACTAGTGGAGCAAATAAAAAGTAAACAATCTTATTTATGCGTAGGATTGGATACGGATATTGAAAAATTACCTGCGGGTATTCCTAAAAATGCAAAAGGGGTGATTCAATTTAATAAAGCCATCATTGATGCTACCGCTCCTTATTGTGTGGGGTATAAAATTAATACTGCTTTTTATGAATCACAAGGCATTCAAGGTTGGGAGGCAATGGAAGCAAGTTTAGCACATATCCCTTCGACCCATTTTACGATTGCAGATGCTAAACGAGGTGATATTGGAAATACGTCTGCACAATACGCAAAAACATTTTTTGAAATATTACCTTTTGATGCCATTACAGTTGCACCATACATGGGAAGAGATAGTGTGGATCCTTTTTTAGCATACTCTAATAAATTTACCATTGTACTAGGATTAACATCTAATGAAGGGAGTCAAAATTTTCAACAACAAAAATTAGCGAACGGACAATTTTTATATGAATCTGTTTTGGAGCAAGTGGCAAGTTGGGGAACGCCCGAGCAAATGATGTTTGTGGTGGGAGCTACCAAAGCCAATGATTTTGAAAGCATCCGAAAAATTATTCCTCATCATTTTATATTAGTGCCTGGGGTAGGCGCTCAAGGAGGCAGTTTGGCTGATGTTACTCATTTTGGAAAGAATGCATCCGTGGGTTTGTTAGTGAATGCAAGTAGGGCCGTTATTTTTGCAAGCAATCAAAATGATTTTGCCGAAAAAGCAGCTGTGGCGGCATCTGAATATGCGCAAGAAATGAAAGTTTTATTATCAACTTAATTTTTAACCATGTCTGTTAGAACTGACTTATTTGAATCTCCAGATTATTTTCAATTAGATACATTGTTGACAGAGGAACAACGCATGGTTCGACAAGCGATGCGTCAGTATGTTAAAAAAGAAATTTCACCTATTATTGAAGACTATGCGCAACGCGCAGAATTCCCCATTCAAATAGTAAAACAATTAGGAGGGCTTGGCTGTTTTGGTCCAACCATTCCTACACAATATGGTGGAGGTGGCTTGGATTACATAAGTTATGGCTTAATGATGCAAGAATTAGAAAGGGGAGATAGTGGGGTTCGAAGTACAGCAAGTGTTCAAGGATCCTTAGTTATGTATCCTATTTATGCATATGGAAATGATGATCAGAAAAAAAAGTTTTTACCCAAATTGGCGACGGGTGAATGGTTGGGTTGTTTTGGATTAACAGAGCCCAATCATGGATCTGATCCTTCAAGTATGTTGACTAATATTAAAGATGCGGGCGACCATGTTATTTTAAATGGTGCTAAAATGTGGATCAGCAATGCACCTATTGCACAAGTAGCTGTGGTTTGGGCGAAGGATGAATCTGGTGACATCATTGGACTCATTGTAGAACGAGGAATGGCAGGGTTTTCAACCCCTACAACACATAGTAAGTGGAGTTTAAGAGCAAGTGCTACTGGTGAATTGGTTTTTGAAAATGTAAAAGTGCCAAAGGAAAATATTTTACCTCTAATTAAAGGATTAAAGGGGCCATTAGGTTGTTTAAGCAAAGCTCGTTATGGAATTGCTTGGGGTGCTTTGGGTGCAGCAATGGATTGTTATGACACTGCTTTAAGATATAGCAAGGAGCGTATACAATTTGGGAAACCCATTGGCGCTTTTCAGTTGCAACAAAAAAAATTAGCAGAAATGATCACCGAAATTACCAAAACACAGTTGATGGTTTGGCGATTAGGTGTTTTAATGAATGAAGGAGTTGCTACACCACAACAAATCAGTATGGCTAAACGAAATAGTTGTGAGATGGCTACTCAAGTTGCAAGAGATGCAAGACAAATATTAGGGGGTATGGGTATTACCGGTGAGTTTTCGATTATGAGACATATGATGAATTTGGAAAGTGTCATTACCTATGAGGGAACGCATGATATTCATTTATTAATTACAGGCATGGATGTAACAGGATTCAATGCATTCAAATAAAAAATTATGGCGGCAGAAAAAATATTTTTAATAGGATTAATGGGTTCGGGAAAATCGTTTTGGTCAAAAAAAATGGCTAAGTGGATCAAGTCCGCAGGTTATGACTTGGACGATCTTATTGTAATGAATGAAGAAAAAACCATTGCTGAAATATTTGCCGAGGATGGAGAAGAATACTTTAGAAAAACCGAATCCAAATTATTAAAATGGTTTAAGGAAAAGAAAAAATATGTTTTGGCAACAGGAGGAGGGGCTCCTTGTTTCAATGACAACATGCAATGGATGAAAAAGGAAGGTGTCGTGATTTGGTTAGACGAATCTGTCGAAATATTGGTACAAAGATTAATCAAGGAAAAAGCACATCGTCCGTTAATTGCACATTTAGATGAAGCTGGCATAGCTACATTTTTGCAGCAGCAATTAGTGAATCGCTTTTCCTTTTATCAACAAGCCCACTATCGTATTAGTTCCGATGAAATTGTGGAATCGGTGCTCAAAAAATTAATTCAAAAACATGTCGCGTAAAATATTGCTTTGGGGTATCGGTTTCGCACTACTTTCAGTCATCTTAGGTGCATTTGGAGCACATGCCTTAAAAAGTATTGTTCCTTTAGATAAATTACAAATATTCGAAACAGGTGTACGCTATGAATTCATGCATGCTATGGCATTGATATTTTTATCACTTTATATGGAGCAAAAGCAAACAATAATAGGCCATGAGAATGGGTTAAAATGGGCTTCTCTTTTTTTTCTCATCGGTATATTTTTGTTTAGTGGATCTTTATATGGGTTAACCATTTCGGCATTTTTGAATCCAACATGGATATCTATTTTAGGTCCGATCACACCCCTTGGAGGACTTTGCTTTATGCTAGGCTGGTTAAGTTGGGGTAGGGTGGTTTTTCTGCATAAAGTGGATAAGTAGCCCCGTTAGTTTCAATTTTACACATTTGCTAAAATTTCTTTTTGTTCCTATTGGGATAACTTATATTTGTTATCATGGCAAATACGCTCAAAAGCAAAAAAGAACCTACCGTCAATTCTCCTATCTTAAATCCTGACAAAGAGGCTTCTGTCACCGTTACCGATGTTGTGAAAGATGAGCGAACTTCAAAAATTTTAGGGGCTGTTTGTTTATTGACTGCCATCTTCTTATTTGTTGCTTTTACCTCTTATTTATTTACTTGGCAGGAGGATCAAGATATGGTTCAATTATGGCGTACTAAATTATTTTCCACTACCGATGTTAAAGTGAATAATTTATTGGGCTACCTAGGTGCTTTTGTTGCCTATCAAATAATGTACAATGGTTTCGGAGTGGCCGCTTATTTATTCTGTACTTTCTTTTTTGTTCTAGGCGTCAATTTATTTTTTACCAAACCCATTTTTAGTATTTGGCGCAATGTGCGTTATGTAATAATAGGATTATTAGTGTTAAGTACCTGTTTTGCATTTGTTACACCACAGGCAGCATTTTCCTGGGGTGGCGCTTTGGGTGAATACAGTAGTAGTTGGTTAATTAAATGGGTGGGTAGTTTTGGTACAGGTGCTATTTTATTTGTAGCTGGCTTTAGCTATTTTATTTGGAGATTCAATCCCATTTTTAAAGTCCCTAATTTTAGTTTTTTACTACCTAAGCAAAAGGAGGAAGTTTTTGTGAGTGAGGATACCGAAGAAGCAGTTAAGCAAGAATGGGATTTGAATCATCCCGATCATGCAGCGACCATCGGTGGGAATAAACTTAAAAATAATATAGATGCCGATGGTAATCTTATCCCAAATGAAATGGAAGCTTCTGGGGGAAAACTTTTCATTGACGAATTATCATTAGAAGAAGAAAAAAAAACAGCCATCGCTGAATTGGAACCTACTTTGATTGAAGAAGAGGAAGAAGTAGCACCAGCTAAAGTGAACATAGAGGATTTTAATGGAGAGTTATTAGAGGATTTGGACTTAGAGATTAAAGACGTTGCAAAGGAAGTCATTGTTCCCGTTGGAAGTATTGGAACTAAATATGACGCCACACTTGATTTAAAAAATTATAAGTACCCTAATATTAATTTATTAGAAACCCATGGTAGTGAAAAAATTGTGCAGGATCCAGAGGAATTAGAGACACACAAAAATCAGATCATTGCGACTTTAAAAAATTACGATATTTCGATACAAAGAATTGCAGCCACAGTAGGACCTACTGTTACTTTATATGAAATTGTACCAGCTCCTGGGGTTCGTATTAGCCGTATCAAAAACCTAGAGGATGATATCGCTTTAAGTTTAGCAGCTCTAGGTATTCGGATCATAGCACCCATACCAGGCAAGGGGACCATTGGTATTGAGGTTCCTAATATTAGGAAGTCGGTGGTAAGTATGAAAACATTATTAGCAAGTGAAAAATTCCAGACCAGTCAATATTCACTTCCTATTGCGATTGGTAAAAAAATTGATAATGAAAACTTCATTGTAGATTTAGCCAGTATGCCTCACTTATTAATGGCAGGGGCGACAGGGCAAGGAAAGTCAGTGGGATTGAATGCGATTTTAGTTTCTCTATTATATAAAAAACATCCTTCACAATTAAAGTTTGTTTTAGTAGATCCTAAAAAAGTGGAATTAAGTTTATACCGTGTTATTGAAAAACATTTTTTAGCAAAATTGCCAGGTGAGGAAGATGCCATCATTACAGATACTAAAAAAGTAATTAGCACATTGAACGCGCTTTGTATTGAAATGGATAATCGATATGATTTATTAAAGGAAGCAGGTTGTAGAAATATTAAGGAATACAATGAGAAATTTACGGCACGAAAATTAAATCCAGAAAAAGGACACCAATATCTACCGTTTATTGTTTTAGTAGTGGATGAGTTTGCAGATTTAATTATGACTGCAGGGAAGGAAGTGGAGATGCCGATTGCTCGATTAGCGCAATTAGCGCGTGCAGTGGGTATTCATTTAATCATAGCAACGCAAAGACCATCTGTTAATATTATCACAGGAACTATAAAGGCTAATTTCCCTGCGCGTATTGCTTTCAAAGTATCTAGTAAAATTGATAGTCGAACCATTTTAGACGCGGGAGGTGCTGAACAATTAATTGGTAAAGGCGACATGTTAGTTAGTTATAATGGGGAGATAACGCGTTTGCAATGTGCTTTTGTTGATACTCCAGAAGTGGATCGTGTTTGTAATTTTATTGCAGAACAAAAAGGCTACCCTCAAGCTTTTTTATTACCTGAATATATGGATGAAAATGAAAGAGACGCCAATGGTTTTGATGCAGGGGATAGGGATCCTTTATTTGAGGATGCCGCTAAATTAATCGTGAATGCTCAAATGGGATCAACTTCTTTAATCCAACGTCGAATGAAATTAGGGTATAACCGTGCGGGCCGATTAATGGACCAGCTGGAATCGGCGGGCATTGTTGGACCAAGCCAAGGAAGTAAACCAAGGGAAGTCCTTTATAAAACGGATGTCGAATTGCATAATTTTTTGCAACAACTATAGATAAATTATAAAAAAGTTAATTTTTAGCTATAAATGGCCTTCATTCATCCTTTCATCTGCTTCCTTAAACATCTATAGTATATTTTTGTCCAACCTCTAATTTTGAATACACAAGTATATTAAAGACTTAATATTATAGTACAAATGAAATACATACTACTGCTTTTAATAGGATTCACTGCCATTCAAGGTATTGCACAAAAGGATGCCCAAGCAAAGGCCTTACTAGATCAGTTAGGGCTTAAAGTGAAGCAATCTAAAGGGATATTGGTGAATATTGAGCTAAGTACTAAAAACAATAAGGGGAAGGCCTTGGGGATCAAATCCATCCATCTTAAGATGAAAGGGGAGAAATACCTATTGGATGAGGGTAAAATGGTCATCTTATGCGATGGTCAAAGTATCTATAATTATGATGGAGCTAACTCGATTTCTAAATCGGCCTTATCAGAGTCGGATCAAACCCTAAGTCCTCAAAAATTATTATCAGGTAACTATGATAAAGACTTCAATTTCAGCTTGTTAAGTCAATCTGATTCAAAGGCGACCATTGAATTATTCCCAATTGATAAAAGGAAGAATTTTCAGAAAGTAACCCTTGTCATTGACAAGTTAAAAACGGCCCTTTCTAAAGCCACTATTTTGGATAAAAGCAATAATATTACCGATGTTAAAGTATTGTCCATTAGCTATACAGCTCAACTAGCCGATAACCTATTCATTTTCAATCGAGCTAAATATCCAAAAAACGTTGAAATATTTGATTGATTTACGCCTTTTCCGCGTATCTTCGCAGCCGAAATAAAAAAATAAAACCGTAGTTAATCGTTAACTACAAAAAAAGAAGTTTTACAATGGCTACATTAACAAAAGAAAAAAAAGCAGGCATTTTTGCTGAATTTGGCGGAAAAGCAAACAACACAGGTTCTATTGAAGGACAAGTTGCTTTATTAACCGAGCGTATTGCGCACATTTCAGGTCACTTGAAAGAAAACCACAAAGACCATTCAACTCAAAGAGGTTTGATGCAATTAGTGGGTCAGCGTAAGCGTTTATTGGTTTATTTGCAAAAACATAACCTTACTGGTTATCGCGCCCTAATTGAAAAATTAGGATTAAGAAAATAATTCAAAACAATCTTATAATAGCTGTCCCAACTGTACAACACGGTTGGGATTAGTTGTTTATATACTATCGATTCTTTTAAGAATAGATTTAAAAAAATTAACATGTTATCACAACCCAAATCAGTTAAATTCGAAATTAATCCTGGTCAGGAGGTATTTATCGAAACTGGAAAATTAGCTCGTCAAGCAGATGGAGCTGTTACAGTAAGACAAGGCAACTGTATTTTATTAGCAACCGTGGTTGCAAACAAGGATCCTAAAGAAGGACAAGATTTTTTTCCTTTAAGTGTAGACTATCAAGAAAAATTTGCATCAGCAGGTCGTATTCCAGGATCTTTCTTTAAAAGAGAAGCTCGTTTAAACGACTATGAAATATTAACAAGCCGATTAATTGATCGTGCATTGCGTCCTTTATTCCCTGAAGATTATTTATGTGATGTGCAAGTATTAATATCATTAATCTCAAGTGATGTTAACGTTATGCCTGATTCATTAGCATGTTTAGCGGCTTCTGCTGCATTAGCAGTGTCTAATATTCCTATCAAAGAAATCATTTCTGAAGTAAGAATTTCTCGCATGGATGGTCAATTCATCATCAATCCTTCTAAGGATCAATTGGCAAAATCAAATTTAGAATTTTTGATTGCAGCGACTGATAAAAATTTGATGATGGTAGAAGGAGAAGCAAAAGAATGTTCTGAAGAAGAACTAGTTCAATGTTTAGAAATTGCACATGAAGCCATCCGTAAACAAATTAAAGCACAAGCAGAATTAAGAAAAGTAGTAGGAATTACTGAAGTGCGTGATTATAAAAAACCAGAACAAGACGAAGCGATAAAAGAAAAAGTATATGCTTTTGCAAAAGCAAAAGTAAATGCGATTGCTGAATTAGGTTCTGCAAAGCATGAACGTAGTGATGCGTTCTCTGCGTTGAAAAAAGAAATCATTGAATATTTAGGAACTGAGATCACTGACTTGCAAAAGAAATTAGCAGGGAAGTATTATGAAGATTTGAAATGGGAAGTAGTTAGAGATATGATGGTGGACAAACGCATTCGTTTGGACGGTCGTCAATTAGATCAAGTTCGTCCATTAGCAATGGAAGTAGATCCTCTTCCAACACCACACGGATCTTCATTATTCACAAGAGGTGAAACACAATCATTAACAACAGTTACCTTGGGTACGAAGTTGGATGAATTAATGCAAGAGACTGCGGCAAGTGCAGAATACACAAAATTCTTTTTACACTATAATTTTCCTCCTTTTTCAACAGGTGAGGTAAAAATGATGCGTGGTGTGGGTCGTCGTGAAGTAGGACATGGTAATTTAGCAATGCGTTCTTTAAAGCAAATGTTACCTGATACTACCGTATTTCCTTATACATTAAGAGTTGTTTCTGATGTATTAGAAAGTAATGGTTCTTCTTCTATGGCAACTGTTTGTGCAGGATCATTGGCATTGATGGATGCAGGAGTTCCTGTTCCAAAGCATGTGAGTGGTGTCGCAATGGGTTTAATTTCAAGAGAAGATGGCAAGTATGCTATCTTAACAGATATATTAGGAGATGAAGATCATTTAGGTGATATGGATTTTAAAGTAACCGGTACTAGAGATGGTATTTGTGGTGTACAAATGGATATTAAAGTAGATGGTTTAAGTATGGATATTATGCGTGAGGCATTGTCTCAAGCGAAAAAAGGAAGGTTACATATTTTAGATGCGATGTATGCTTGTATGCCTGCAGCGCGTGCCGATGTGAAACCACATGCGCCTCGTATGGTTAAATTAATCATTGATAAAGAGTATATCGGAGCAGTGATTGGACCAGGCGGTAAGATTATTCAAGAAATGCAAAGAACAACAGGTGCTACTATTAATATTGAGGAAGTGGGTAACCATGGTGAAGTAAGTATCTTCTCAGCTAATAAAGATAGTTTGGATGCTGCTGTGAAATGGATCAATGGTATTGTAGCCGTTCCAGAAATTGGTGATGAATACGAAGGGGTAGTGAAGGGTGTGAAAGAATTTGGTGCTTTCGTAGAGTTTATGCCAGGCAAACAAGGTTTATTACACATAAGTGAAATAAGTTGGAAGCGTTTGGAGACAATGGATGGTATATACAATGAAGGTGATGTGGTTAAAGTGAAGTTGGTAGGTTTGGATCCTAAAACAGGCAAGTTCAAATTAAGCCATAAAGCTTTATTACCTAGACCAGAACAAGCACCTCGTGAAGATCGTGGTCCAAGAGAAGGTCAAGCTTAATATAAAGCCTAATTTTAAAATATAGACTACTGAATCCCCTTTGCTAGACCAAAGGGGATTCTTTTTTACCAATATAAACCAACATCAAATGACCAAAGAATACATTGAAATTGGCTTTGACTTTACCACCCAGGATCAATTAGGGCTATTAATTGCCCAATTGTCTGAGATGGGATTTGATGGATTTAACGAAGAGCAAGATCATTGCAAAGCCTATATACTTTCGAGTGAATTAGATAAGGATGAAGTCATAAATAACTTGAATAATATATTTAATCAATATAGTTTAATATATTCTAAATCAATAATTAAGGAACAAAATTGGAATGCAGTATGGGAATCTAATTTTGACCCAGTAAGGGTGGGAGATTTCGTTGGGATCAAGGCCCATTTTCATCCCAATTTTGAACCAGCAGTAAAATTTGAAATTAAGATTACCCCTAAAATGAGCTTTGGAACAGGCCATCATGCGACTACTTTTTCTGTCATGCAAATGATGGAACATCTTCATTTTACAGGTAAGTCGGTATATGATTTTGGAACAGGAACTGGCGTTTTGGCCATACTAGCCGAAAAGTTGGGTGCAAGACAAGTTTTAGCTGTAGACAATGATGATTGGTGCATTGAGAATGCCAACGAAAACATTCAAAACAACGATTCAAAAGTGATTGTCGTCCAAAAAGTGGTATCTGCTCTCCAAAACACCCAATTTGACATTATTTTGGCCAATGTAAATAGGCATATTATTGAAGCCAATATGGAGGAATTGACCTCGGTTGCCTATTCTGGATCCCAATTGATACTAAGTGGTTTACTTATTGAAGATCAACAAGATATGATTGAATTAGCTTCTGAAAATGGGTGGATTTTCGTCAAATCACAGCCTTTAAATGGTTGGGTTAGCTTATTGTTTAACCTTTCATAAGTTAATATTATGCCAATGTTAACAAACCATTAATTTTTTTGGGTGTATCTTTGCTATCCATTATAATTTATCAAGATGTTTGAAATTGTATTAATCATATTGGCTTATTTAATTGGATCCATTCCTACATCGGTTTGGGTAAGTAAATATAAATTTGGTATTGACATCCGTGATTATGGAAGTGGTAACGCAGGTGCGACCAATACTTTTAGGGTATTAGGTTCTAAGTGGGGCTCTTTTGTAATGTTAGTGGATGTAACCAAAGGGGTTATTGCAACTTCTTTATATGTTTTAATTCCATTCTACATGAGCCATGAGTTGGCTAGAACCAATTTCATGATTGCTTTAGGGATGGTGGCTGTATTAGGTCATATACTTCCTATTTGGGCTAATTTTAGAGGAGGAAAAGGAGTCGCTACTTTATTAGGGATGACTTTAGCTATTCAACCTATTGTTGCTATTATTTGTTTAAGCATATTTTTAATTTCTTTAATATCAACTCGCTTTGTTTCTTTAAGTTCAATCATAGCTAGTGTGGCTTTTATGGTCCTTATCTTATTCGTTTTTGATGAAAAAGAAACTTTGTATCGATTGTTTGCGATGATTGTAGCTATGATGGTGGTGGTCACACATCATAAAAATATTTCCAGAATATACAATGGCACCGAGAGTAAACTGCCCATTTTCAAAAATAGAGATAAGCGAGCATCGTCATAAATGAGCCCTTCACCTCTCTTTTCAATCTATTTTTTCATTTCCTAGTGCTTACAAATTAGAATTTCGTACCTTCGCCCTCCTTTAAACCTTACACTTTTATGTCAAGTAACCAGCACCTATTAGAGAAACTGCAGTTGAAGGATGAAAAAAACTTATTAATTCAGGGTTTACCATCCTCGGTTGAAAAGCAATTTGCGAAGTTATCCTACAATAAAAACTTGACCCCTCTTTTAAAAACTAGGAAAATTGATTTTGCACTCATTTTTGCCATCAATCAATTCCAACTTAATAATATCTTAAAGGAGTTATTTTCGGCCTTACATGCTGATTGTAAGTTATGGATTGCCTATCCCAAAACCACATCTAAAATTGTATCTGATTTAAACAGAGATGCCAGCTGGGATATTCTTTCTAAAAATGATTTCGAAGCTATAAGGCAAGTTACCATGGACCATGTATGGACTGCCATGAGATTTAAAAAAGTAGATCAATTGCCTAATAAAAATCGCACTTTTGTTGAGTTTAAATCAGCAGATATTAAAGTGGATGATTTTGAGAAAAGATTGATAGCCCTTCCTATTGAATTGGATAAACTATTTGCAGCAGATGAGGAAGCAAGAGAGTTTTTTACTTCGCTATCCATCATTAATCAAAAGGAATATTTGAGTTGGATTCAAGGTGCAAAAAAGGAAGAGACTAAACAAAAAAGATTAGAAGCTACTTTAGAAAAATTATTAGCAGGGAAGCAAAACCCATCAGAGAAGTAGTCGCGCTATTTAAAAATGACCGTCCCAATATTTTGTGTTAAATCCCGCTCCACTTGCTTAAGGTGTTTGTGAATTTGTAGTAAATGTAATTCATCGGCAGGTTTTGCATTTTCGAGGTCCATTTGATTTTGTTCAATCATCTTTTTCACTTTTCTTAGTTTAAAATACATCAGGCTAATTTCAACTTCTACTAAGAAATTTTTTTCTTCTACCTTTTTTTTGATACCTAGTTTTTCATCCCATCTTTGGCTTAATTCATGCTCGGGTGCAAATAGGGTGAGTACCCATTTTTGTACATTTTCATCTTCATGGTATTGCAAGGTTTTGCCATTGGGCATTTTACCTTCCTCCTGCCAATTTTTATAAGCTTGCATTAAATGAATCATGTCTGGATTTTCCAAAGGGAAGGATTCCATTTCATCCCAAATCCAAGTGGATACTTTTCTTCCATCTTCTAATACTTCATTACCAAATTCAATCACTACCCGTACTAAGTTTTTTTCGTGGGTTAAATCACGGTCTATCAATAAATCATTATCCTCTGATTCATTTTGACTAGGAGGAAAGCTGGGCATTAAAATGGCAGCCTCGTCATAAGACATTTTCTTTTCTTCCTTTACTATTTTATCTCGCTTAAACTTGTTGACTAACTGCGTTAAACCAGTTTCATCAATGCGTAAAAGTGAACTACATTTTTTTACATACTCCTGTAGCTTGGTAAAATCTTCGGGTTTATTTATTTTACTTAAGGTTTCTGCAATTTGATTTACAAGTGTGTTTTTCTTGTTTAAATCATTACCAACTTCCTTTAATTGTACTTCTAATTGAAATAGTACAAAATCTTTTTTAGCTGATTGTACAAAATCTCTAAAAGCATCTGGCCCCACTTTATTCACATAACTATCTGGATCCTCCTTATCAGGAATTAAAACCAACTGTACGTTTAATCCTTCTTCCAAAGCCATATCTAATCCTCGAAGCGCCGCTTTTACACCAGCAGCATCTCCATCGTAAATGATGGTTAAGTTTTGAGTATATTTTTTTATTAATCTTAACTGGTCTATCGTCAAAGAAGTTCCTCCACTTGCAACCACATTTTCAATGCCTGCTTGATGTAGGCTTACGACATCTGTATAGCCTTCGACTAATAAACATTCATTTAATTTATCTATCGAGGTGCGCGCAAAGTAAGATCCATATAAAACTTTACTCTTTACATATATATCATTCTCTGGAGAATTGATATACTTAGGTGACTTATCGTTTTTTGCAATTTGTCGAGCACCAAAGCCAATTACTTTCCCAGTGGTATTGTGTATTGGGAAAATAATACGATCACGATAGTTATCCTGCCATTCTCCATTTCGTTCCACCACCAATCCAGTTTTGGCAAACAGTTCGGGATTAAATTGATTTTGAATTAAAGCTTTGGCTAAACTATCTTTTTCGCTGGGGTTATATCCAATTTTAAATTTCTCAACAATGGGGCGTAAAAAACCTCGGTGTTGCATATAGCTTTGCGCAATGGTTTCACCCGATTCGGTTTCCCAATATTGCTTCATGAAAAATTCCATAGCAAAATGGTTGATCGCGTATAAGCTATCTGCTACTTGTTGCGCTATTTTTTGGGCAGGGCTGGATTCTGTTTCCTCTACTTCTATATTATATCTAGCAGCCAACCATCTTAAAGATTCAACATAACTGTACTTTTCATGCTCCATTAAAAAAGTAATACTATTGCCACTTTTACCACAGCCAAAACATTTGTAAATTTCCTTTGCTGGAGAAACCGTAAAGGAGGGTGATTTTTCGTTATGAAAAGGACAATTACCGATATAATTGGTCCCTCGCTTTTTTAACTTGACAAACTCGCCCACCACATCTATGATATCGATGCGATTGGTAATTTGTTGTATGGTTTGAGCGGTAATCATGACGACGAAAATAGCTAATTTGAGGTAAATTAGCGTTTAATATTAGGCCTCAGACGAAAATTCCATATCGTCGCTGTCTAGCAACTCTCTTTCAATTTCTTCCATTTGTACAATATCCCAAGCCTCGGTTTCGGTAGGGGTTAAATTCATCATTTCGGCGAAATCTGTCGCATCTAGGCTGTTTTGTAAGTCATTTGACAGTGCGCAAATGACAAAAGAGGCATTATTGTCATAAAACAGCTGTTGGGCATTGACTAGGGCCTCAATGACTAAGCTATCCCATTGGGTTACTTGACTGCAGTTGAGCACTAAGTTTTTAGGACTTTGAGACAGTATTTTTTGGGTTAAATCATTGATTTCTGGCACGAGATTTGGAGTTAATGAGCTATCGAGAAAGGTTAATACTGTAAATTTCTCCTTTTGGTCTGTTTTGTATTGCATATGAATTCAATTAAAGGTGAATAACTAGTAATGCTTGACATACTTTAGGTCAAAAATATTCGTTAATCTTGTAACAACTCCAATTTTATATATGGATAATAATTTTTCAACACAAGTTAAGGAAATCATCTCTTATAGTCGCGAAGAGGCATTAAGATTAGGCAATGATTTTATAGGTGCAGAGCATTTAATGTTAGGACTTATTCGAGATCAGGAAAATACTGCCATAAAAGTACTCAAGCAATTGAATGTGAATTTAGGAGATCTCAGAAAGGAGATTGAATTGGCGGTGAAAGATAAGTCGGGTAAAAATGTAGCCAACATTAATAGCTTACCCCTAACAAAGCAAGCCGAAAAAGTGATTAGAGTTACGGTTTTGGAAGCAAAGGCTTTAAAAAGCCCAATGGTTGAAACGGAGCATTTATTATTAAGCATTTTAAAAAATAAGGAAAATATAGCGACACAAATTTTAAACCAGTTTGATGTGGACTATGATTTGTTCCGAACTGAATTAGGCATGGTAGGTTCGACGCCGACTCATCCTATTGAGCCCCCAAGTGCTGAATTCCCTGATGATGCAGAGGATGATTTTGATGAAGAAAAAAGAAGTAACCCCGGCTTTGGTACAGGAGCAAAAGCAAAAACAACTGCTGCTAATAAATCAAAAACACCGGTGCTAGATAATTTTGGCCGTGATATAACTAAGTTAGCCGAAATGGATTCATTAGATCCTATTGTGGGTAGAGAGGCTGAAATTGAAAGAGTAAGTCAAATATTAAGTCGTCGCAAAAAAAATAATCCCATTTTAATTGGTGAACCTGGGGTGGGTAAAACGGCCATTGTAGAAGGATTGGCTTTACGTATTGTTCAACGAAAAGTAAGTCGTGTTTTATTTGATAAAAGAGTAATATCATTGGATTTGGCAGCCTTGGTAGCTGGTACAAAATACCGAGGCCAATTTGAAGAGCGTATGAAGGCCATTATGAATGAGTTGGAAAAAAATAGAGATGTTATTTTATTCATTGACGAAATACACACGATTGTTGGAGCAGGAGGTGCAAGTGGTTCACTAGATGCATCTAATATATTTAAGCCTGCATTAGCTAGAGGAGAATTACAATGTATTGGAGCTTCAACATTGGATGAGTATCGCATGCACATCGAAAAAGATGGTGCATTAGACAGACGCTTTCAAAAAGTGGTGATTGAACCACCTAGCGTAGCAGATACCATTATTATCTTAAACAATATCAAATCCAAATACGAGGATTACCATAGTGTGGTGTACGATCAAGAAGCGATTGAAGCTTGTGTGAAATTAAGTGATCGTTATATGACCGATCGTTTATTGCCAGACAAAGCCATTGATGTATTAGATGAAGTGGGTGCTAGAGTGCATTTAAAAAATATCAATGTGCCTTTAGATATCGTGGATTTAGAAAAACAAATCGAAGAAGTTAAAAACGAGAAAAATAGAGTTGTAAAAAGTCAACGCTTTGAGGAAGCCGCTAGCTTAAGAGATACAGAAAAAAAATTAGGTGAGGCATTAGAAAAAGCTAAAAGCCAATGGGAAGATGAAAGTAAAACCAAGCGCTTCCCCATTAATGAGGAAAATATTGCCGAAGTAGTAAGTATGATGACTGGTATTCCTGTAAAGCGCATGGTAGAAGCAGAAACGACTAAGCTTCGTAAGATGGCAGATGAAATGAAAGGCATGGTGATTGGTCAAGATGATGCTATTGGGAAAGTGGTAAAAGCTATTCAAAGAAATAGAGTAGGTTTAAAAGATCCTAAAAAACCCATCGGAACATTTATATTTTTAGGTCCTACTGGTGTGGGCAAAACCGAATTGGCTCGTGCATTGGCTCGAAATATGTTCGACTCTGAAGAAGCTTTGATTCGAATTGATATGAGTGAATACATGGAAAAGTTTTCGGTGAGTCGTTTAATTGGAGCGCCTCCAGGCTATGTTGGTTATGAAGAAGGGGGTCAATTAACAGAAAAAGTACGCCGTAAACCTTATTGCGTTATTTTATTAGATGAAATTGAAAAAGCGCACCCAGATATTTATAATATTTTATTGCAAGTATTAGATGATGGTATTTTAACAGATGGCTTGGGTCGTAAAGTGAATTTTAAAAACACTTTAATCATCATGACTTCTAATATTGGTGCTCGACAATTAAAAGATTTTGGCGATGGCGTTGGATTTGCGACTGCAACAAGAGTTGAGCAAACCGAAGAGAATAATCGATCTGTTATTGAAAAAGCATTAAAGCGCACCTTCTCTCCAGAGTTTTTAAATAGGGTAGACGATGTGGTTGTATTTAATTCTTTAACAAAAGAAGATATTTTCTTGATCATCGACATTATCATGAAAAATGTATTAGGTAGATTGGTGAATTTAGGATTGAATTTAGTGTTGACACCTGAAGCAAAAACTTTTATAGCAGACAAGGGATATGATGTACAATTTGGTGCAAGACCTTTACATCGTGCCATTCAAAAGTATATTGAAGATCCTTTAGCGGAAGAAATTTTAAATTTTAGTGTAAAGGAAGGAGATACCTTATTAGGTGACTTTGATTCAACACAAAATAAGTTGGTTTTTACATTGCAAAAAAAGACAAGTGACAAAGCGTCCAAGTCAAAAGAAGTGTAATACAATACCGCTTTTAAATTTTATAAATAACCCTTGCTTGCGAGGGTTATTTAATTTAAGTACCAGTCTTTATAACGTTTTAATGCTTCTAAAAAATAATAGTCAGCATAAATTAATGGGACATCCACTTCAGAATTAAAAGGGTATGCCCCAACACAATGTTGAATTAAGAATCCGCCATTTTCGCCATATTTAGAGCGGTAATGATCATTGGATAAGGACTCAATCATCTTTACGCCTGCATTAATATATTTTTCCTTTTCGGCACCATGTGTGTATCGGCCTAATTCCATTAAGGCAGATGCAGTAATCGCTGCGGCGGAGGCATCTCTTTTTGCGAAGGGTTGTTGTCCTGCATCAAAGTCCCAATATGGAATTAGATCAGCTGGTAAATTTGGATGGTTTAAATAAAATTGAGCAATATTTTTAGCATGTGTTAAGTATCTAACATTTTTTGTTGCGCGGTACATGGTAATGAAACCATACAAACCCCATGCCTGACCTCTTGACCAAGCCGATGAATTGGCTGCCCCTTGGTGCGTTGTCTTTTTTAATATCTTGCCTGTTTTTTCATCAAAATCGATGACATGATATGAACTATAATCAGGTCGATAAAATACTTTCATGGCAGTATTTGTATGTGTTTCAGCAATCTTTTGATATTGAGGACTGCCCCCATTTTGACTTACCCAATTCATCATTTCTAAATTCATCAAATTGTCAATAATGACGGGGCTATTAAAATATTGATTTTTATTCCAAGATTGAATCAACTTTAAAGTGGGGCGGTACCTTGTGGCTAATGACTCGGCCGATTTAAAAATAATTTGTTTGTATTTTTCATCTTTAAATAAACGATATGCATTTCCAAAACTACAATACATCATAAATCCAAGATCGTGGTTCCCTGTGTAAGTTTGGTTAGGCTCAATTACTTTTAAAGCACGGATTGCTTCTGCTTTGATGGTTTCGTCTTTGGTTTGCTCATAAATATATAATAAGGAACCAGGATAAAAACCGGTGCACCACCAAGTGATTTCCTTTGTCAAAACTTGCTTTGCGTTTTTGTCATAGGATTGTGGCAATTCGACAGCGGGTATTAATTTCATCATGTATCGATACTGACTATCTGCTAAAGCAAAATTTTCTGAAATCAGTTTAGTCATTTTTTGATTTCTTGTGGCATTTTGTGCAAAAGGGGTAGTATGCATCAGCACCAACAATGATATAAGAAGGAGTTTGTATTTCATTGCTTTATATTTAGAAATTAAATTATCTTTATTGTATAAGTAGTAAACTAAATAGTTTCATTCTATTTATAAATCAAATACTTAATTAACCAATTCAAATTAACAAAAATCAATCAAATGGCCAATGTTTTTATCGAAAACGAGACGCTGCATTGGTCCTTAGTTGCTCCGGGAATACAGCGGGCTATTTTAGCTTATGACGACAGTTTAATGTTGGTTAAAGTGAAATTTGATAAGGAGGCGATTGGGGCAGTGCATCATCATCCACATGTGCAAGTGAGTTATATTGAATCCGGTATTTTTGAAGTGGAAATAGCAGGGGTCAAAAAAGTAATGAAAACAGGAGATGCCTTTTTTGCACCTTCCAATATACTACATGGAGTGATTTGTTTGGAAGCGGGCGTTTTATTGGATACTTTTAGTCCTATGAGAAAGGAATTTATTGAATCTGAAATAGATGCAGTTAAAATTTAATATGCAAGTATGAAAAAGAGTAAGTTAAATGGGGGGATCAGTTTTTTATTTATTCCGTTATTTCTATTCTGCATAGCTGGATTATCGCAACAAAAAAAAGTAACTCCAACTAAAGTTAATACATCTTCAAAACCAGTTTTGTCTAAACAAAAGGGTATGAAGGCGGACACGGATAAATCATGTTGCAGTAAAATTCCTACTCGTTTTGGTTTAGTTGGTGCTGCAATGAATCCGCATGAGGGGATGGTTTGGATTGAGGGAGGAAAGTTTAAAATGGGGGGCGATAATAAACAAGCACGAAAAGATGAGTTTCCAAAACATGCTGTACAAGTCACAGGATTTTATATGGATGCAACTGAGGTGACCAATGCCCAATTTAGTGAATTTGTAAAAGCCACTGGATACATCACTACTGCCGAAAAAGATATTAATTGGGAAGAAATAAAAAGTCAACTACCCCCTAATACACCCAAGCCACCTGATTCTGTTTTAAAGGCGGCTTCATTAACTTTTGTAGCAACAAAATCAGAAGTAAATTTAAGTGATTATAGTCAATGGTGGCATTGGACAAAAGGAGCTAATTGGAAGCATCCGCAAGGACCCGATAGTGATATTAATGGAAAAGATCAATTGCCAGTTACTCAAGTAAGTTGGGACGACGCTAATGCTTATTGTCAATGGGCTGGCAAAAGATTACCAACCGAAGCAGAGTGGGAATATGCTGCAAGGGGAGGACTTCAAAACAATGTATATAGTTGGGGTAATATTTTTGAAGAGTTAGGTGTAAGTAAGTGTAATTTTTGGCAAGGAAATTTCCCATATTTAAATTTAAAAGTTGATGGGTTTGTGGGAGCATCACCTGTAAAATCATTTCCTCCCAATGGCTATGGCTTATATGATATAGCAGGTAATGTTTGGGAATGGTGTGCCGATTTATATAATAATAATTATTATGCTCAATTAGGCAATCAAAACATTTCAATCAATCCAAGAGGACCTAGCAAAAGTTTTGATCCTGATGAACCTTTGATTCGTAAAAGAGTAATGCGCGGTGGATCGTTTTTATGTAATGATTCTTATTGTAGTGGTTACCGTGTGTCGGCTCGAATGAAAAGTTCACCCGATTCTGGTATGGAACATCTTGGATTTAGATGTGTGATGGATAAGTAAAAATAGTTTTATAAGGTCTTCTAAAAATATAAAAATGCAAATTAGATTTCAAAATAGTCCAGTAGAAACAAGCAAGATGTCTACCGACGAATTGCGTTCAAATTTTTTATTACAAGATTTGATGCAAGCAGATCAAATTAATTTAGTGTATTCCCATTATGATCGAATGATCATTGGTGGTGTGGTGCCTGTAAAAAATAAAATCGAACTTCATAATGAAGCTGAGTTAAAAGCGAATTATTTTTTAGAGCGACGCGAATTAGGAATTATCAATATTGGAGGGGAAGGAACGGTGACTGCCGATAGAACTCATTACGAACTAGATAAATTAGATTGCGTTTATCTTGGTAAGGGGACAAAAGAAGTTGTTTTTTCGAGTAAGGATAAAAATACACCAGCACAATTTTATTTATTGTCTACACCAGCACACCATACTTATTTGAATCAAAAAATGTCAAAATTAGAAGCAGCTCCTGTTCAGTTAGGCGAATTGGCTACTTCAAATAAACGCACTATTTATAAGTACATTCATAATGAGGGCATCCAGAGTTGTCAGTTAGTGATGGGTTTAACCATATTAGAAGAAGGTAGTGTATGGAATTCAGTTCCCCCTCACACGCATACAAGAAGAATGGAGGTGTATTTATATTTTGACATAGACGAGGCTCATCGTATCATGCATTTTATGGGAACACCACAGGAAACAAGACATATTGTTGTCGGGAATAAAGAAGCAGTTTTATCAGCCCCTTGGAGTATGCATTTTGGTGTAGGCACTTCAAATTATGGTTTTATTTGGGGTATGGCAGGTGAAAATAAAGAATTTACCGATATGGATCCTGTTCCCATCTCTTCCATAAAATAAGAAAGACATTTATTTTTTTAAGACCAAGGGCTTTGCCATTTTTTGTGCTTTTAAGGAAAGCTCCGTAGCAAGGAAACAATGATTTTGTGACATGGCGGTCTCGGTTCTATTTAAAACATCATCTACTAATAAATTACCAAAGGGTAAATTCACATTATTGCAATCAATGTACCTCATTTGTTTTTTATCGGTCATATATAAATGATTTCCTCCTTTATGGCCAGAGGAGACATCAATGTTTTTTCGAACTTCAATATAACCTTCTGTTCCTAATATGGTTAATCTGCCGTCGCCCCATGTATCAAGCCCATCTGGAGTAAACCAATCTACTCTTATATAACCTGATCCTCCATTTCCTCTTAACATCACATCTCCAAAATCTTCAAATTGGGGGTATTGAGGATAATGAACATTTCCAACTTGTGACATTAATACTTCGGCTTCGGTAGAATTCGTAAAATGTAAAAATTGATCAAATTGATGTGAACCTATATCAGTTAAAATACCACCATACCTTTTTTTATCATAAAACCAATCTGGTCTTACTGCAAGACCGGTTCTTCCAATACCATTATTAATACGATGTGGTGCTAAATTTACTGTTTGAATCACTTGTCCAATTGCACCTTCTTTCACTAAAATACTTGCCATTTCAGTCCCTTTGTTTTCAAATCTTTCACTGTACATAATGGAATAAATTCGTTTCGTTTCCTTTTGTACTTTTTTCACAGCCGCTAATTGTTCTAATGTAATAATACCTGGCTTATCTGTTAAGTAATCCTTTCCATGTTGCATGGCGCGAATGCCAAGAGGAGCTCGTTCATCAGGAATACCCGAACTTAATATTAAATGAATAGTAGTATCCTCCAATATTTCATTTTCTGATTTAGCTAGTTTTGCTTCTGGGTATGTTTTTAAAAAATCTGCCACTAAATCAGGTTCTTTGGCATACATCGCAACTAGTTCTCCACCTCCTCTTTTAATGGCATCGGTCATTCCAAAAATATGAGGATGATTAATATTTATGACGGCAAACTTAATTCGACTGGGAGTTATCGATGGAGTGGTAGCGGGGATATAGATTTCATCTTTAATGGAATGGGAACTATTTTTAAATAGGAGCATACCTGATAAAGCAGTTGTATTTTTAATAAAATTTCGTCGATCTGAATTTGAATGGCTCATATAAAATGTATTTATATAAATGTTATAATAAGAATAATTTAATCTAACCCTTTTATTTCATAAGGGAAACGGTGCGGTCTATTTAATAATGTATTGGCTTCATCATCATTAATGAATCTTTCATACATGGGATCCCAATAAATTTTACGCTTTAATTTCATTGCAATATGGTGTAACAGACAAGTGGAACAGGATCTATGTCCAATTTCAACTGGCGAAATAGGTTGCACTCTAGATTTAATACAATCCAGCCAGTTGCCATGTTGTTCGGTACTTCGATATAAATTTATTTCATTTGCCCCTATCACAGATTGAATAATTTTATCATTGCTTGCAGACAATGCTTTTTCAGCATTCTTTGGAATAGGATCACTTGAGCTAGCACGATAATCGCCACGCGTTACAAATATCCAACCCTCAGTTCCAACAAATTTGATTCCATTAGGTATTTCATTACTGATAATCATTTTAACGCCATTGGCGTAGATGCCTTCCGTTTGAAATAGTCCATGCACATTCCATAAACCTGATTTTGGAAAATCAGCATGTCCTGAAATTTCAAGTGGCCCTGTATATTCAGTATCCATTGCCCAATGTGCACAATCCACATGATGGGCACCCCATCCAGTAATCATACCAGCACCAAATTGTTCCATTCGCAACCAACCTGGTCTGCCATAATCATTTTGAGGGTGCACTCTTTTTTCGGTATAGTATACGTTAGGAGTAGATCCTAACCAAGCATCGTAATTTAAATTTTTCGGGATCGGCATTTCTGGTTCTTCCTCTCCACCTGGATCACCTGGCAAACCCACATATACTGTTTTTAAAGTTCCGATTCGACCATTTCGAACTAATTCAGCCGCATATCTAAATTGAACAGAAGATCTTTGCTGACTTCCAATTTGTAAGATGCGTCCAGTGCGATGCACCGCGTTACTTAACGCACGGCCTTCTGCAATGGTAAGAGAAGCGGGTTTTTGCAAATAAACATCCTTGCCTGCTTCTACTGCATGAATTCCTAAATAGGCATGTGAGTGATCGGGGGTACTTATCAAAACAGCATCTATATCTTTATTTTGTAACAATTCTTTGTGGTCATCATACATAGTGACACCATCAAAGGGCTTGCCTATTTTTTTTGTATAAAAATCATTTACATATTTTTTACCATCCAATAATCTTTTGCTATCTAAATCACAAACTGCTACAATTTGGGCATGGTCGTATTGTAAGGTTTCAAACATATCATGATCCCTAGAAATTCGTCCCACACCAATGGCTCCAATATTTATTTTATTGCTGGGGGCGTTTTTACCAAAAACAGAAGCTGGAACAATAGTTGGGAACCCAACTAGTCCTAGGGTAGTAGCAGCACTTGCCTTTAAACTGTTTTTAACAAAGTGACGTCGGTTCATATTATTTTGATTTGACATAGATTTATTTTTTTAGAGGATCGTCTTTTGAGATGGCCTTTGCTTGATTGTAATTTAATCCATGATATTCATTGGCAATAAATCGAATTCCTTGTAAAAGATGATTTGTAAAAGTAGGTTCATTGTAATTTTCTTTTGCATGTCCCAAGGCTGTTATCCAAATATGTCCACCTTCAAAGTTTTGATACCAAACTGCAGGATAGTAATTGGCATAGGAACCTGCATTTTTTGTAATCTCCTCTTTTTTATTTTCATGTAGGGTAGATAAATCATGCGCCATTAAAACCTTGATACCAGGGTATAATTCTTTTCCAAAATAACATTCGTCTTCCTTTGTCCATAGTGCTGGAACCCCTTTCATCGAAGGATGTGTAGGTTCCATATTTTTTATACTAAATTTTTGATATGCAGCATGCCATAAAAAAGTTTCACCAATCATCATTTTAAACCAAGTCCAATTGCGCTCTGTTCCAGTCACCGAATGTACTCCCACGAATCCGCCACCCGCTTCGATATAGCGCCTAAATGCAACTCTTTGATCGTCATTATCAAAAACGTCGTTATTGGTACTAGTGAAAATAAGAACTTGGTATTTTTTTAAATTAGCTTGGTTGAAAATACTAGGGTCGTCAGACACATCCACTTTAAAATGATGCTTTTTACCTAATTGTTGAATACATAAAACAGCCGACGCGATATTGTCATGTATATATCCAGTTCCGTTTTTTGTATAGACTAAAACTTGACTACTTGCTAATTTATCTTTAGTTGTAATGGGGTCTTTTGCAAACGCAGTATTTAATAAAAAAAGAAAACTAAGTGAGAAGTATATATATGCTTTGGATTTCATGACTGCTTATTAAGGCTTTAAATTACAATTTTCCTCGCATTAAAAGTGAGTATACTATCATCAAGTTTGAAGGCTATGTGCATAAAATGTTATGTAATTGGTGCTTAATTATAAAATAGAGAATCAATTTATGTTAATAAATTAAAATTTCTTGTCTAATTTGCAATGAATCATTTATTCATATTGGCCACTAAAAAATAATTTTATGAGCAATCGTCGAAAATTTATTCAACACTCGGTATTAGGATTGTCAGGGGTAGCGTTTTTGCCTATCATTGGACAATCTAATAATAATAAAATAGATGCTGCTTTGGTTTCTAATTTCCCAATTCAAGTGGGTATTGCAGGTTATACTTTTGCACAATTTAGTTTGGATCAATCTATTGCGATGATGAAACGAATTGGAGTGAAAAATTTATCCTTAAAAGACATTCATTTACCTGTGAATAGTAGCGACGAGCAGATTAGTATAGCAATGACGAAGTTCAAGGAAGCTGGTATCAATATCTATACCGTGGGCGTTATTTATATGAAATCAAAGGAAGCAGTAGATGCAGCATTCATATATGCTAAAAAAGTAGGGGTTAATATGATTGTAGGCGTACCCAATTATGATTTGATTGGATATGCAGAAAAAAAAGTAAAAGAGTTTGATATTAAATTAGCAATTCATAATCATGGACCTGAAGATGCATTATATCCAGCGCCAGGAGATGTATATCAAAGAATTAAAAATTTAGATGTCCGCATGGGTATGTGTATTGATATTGGACATTCTTTAAGAGCAGGAACCTTACCGGAAAAAGCCATTCGTGATTTTAAAGATCGATTATTTGATTTGCATATTAAGGACATCAATTTAGCTGCAAAGGAAGGGAAAGCGATTGAAATTGGGCGTGGGGTGATTCGTTTTGATGAAGTGGTAGAATCACTTCGTAAAATTAAATATCAAGGAATGTGTAGTATCGAATTTGAAAAAGACATGACAGACCCTTTGCCAGGTATTGCCGAATCCGTAGGTTACTTTAAAGGAATCATAGCGGGGTCTACTGAATAATAGGATTAATTTTTATGAGTTTGAGCCCCAACGATAACTTGAATTTTTTATGTTGGCTAAATCCAACATTCTATGAACTACCGTCATTGCTATGTCTTCCATTGTTTTAGGCTTACTATAAAAGCTAGGGGTTGCTGGACAAATAATACCACCCGCTAAAGTGATGGTTTCCATATTTTTGATATGAATCAAATTATAGGGTGTTTCTCGTGCTACTAGTATTAATTTTCTTCTTTCTTTTAATATCACATCTGCTGCACGAGTTACTAAATCATCACTCACTCCACTTGCAATACGGCCAAGGGTTCCCATGCTACAAGGCACTACCATCATAATATTATATTGAGCGGATCCTGATGCAAAGGGAGCATTAAAATCATTTTTATGGTAAAAAGTAAATGGATATTTGGTGTAGTCGGTGTTATCTAACTCGGTTTCCCACACGACTTTTGCATTGTCACTCATGATGACGCCCACTGCCTCATATTGATCCTTCATTAGCACAAGCGAATCCATTAAACATTTAGCATAAATAGCCCCACTAGCCCCTGTAATTGCAATAATTATCTTATTCATAATAGTATAACAAAATTAGCTGTAAATGGTTGAAAAAGGGTAGGATGCAATTAATAGTTTTAAATGTCACTTTTTATGCCAATTTAGTCGATCTATTTGTGTAAAATATGTGCAATTTTTTGTAATTTTCATACTCATTGTTTGCCCAATTAAAGGACCCATTGACTTATTTAAATAGTTAGTTAACTAATTGTTTATGAACTAAATAACAGTCAAGTTTTCCAATAGGCAAAATGATGATTTCTTTATTAAAAAAATGAAATAATATGATACCATCGGATATGTTTAGCTTAAAAGGTAAAGTAATTATTGTTACCGGAGGTACCGGTGTTTTAGGTGCAAGTTTTGTAAAAGGGATTGCGCAACAAGGAGGAATACCCATTATCTTAGGTCAAAATGCTGAAAAAGGAAATGAAAGAGTAACCGATATTATATCGAATGGGGGCATGGCTCATTTTATTGCGGCCAATGTTTTAGAAGAAGCACAATTGATTGCGGCTAAAAATGAGATTATTGAAAAATTTGGAAAGATAGATGGGTTAGTGAACGGTGCTGGAGGTAATATTCCAACTGGTGTTCTGCCACCCACCGAAGATGTATTTAATTTAAATATTGAGGGTATGAAGGACGCTTTAGTTTTAAATTTATGGGGAACGGTGATACCAGTTCAAGTGTTTGGACCTGAAATTGCTAAAACAGGAAATGGAAGTATTGTCAATATATCTTCAGTGAGTTCTAAGCGAGCATTAACAAGAGTATTAGGATACAGCATGGGCAAGGCGGCCATTGACACTTATACAAAATGGTTTGCAGTTGAAATGGCCAATAGGTATGGTGATACAATAAGAATGAATTCCATTATGCCCGGTTTTTTTCTGACGACTCAAAATAAAAATTTATTAACGAATACCGATGGATCTTATACAGACAGAGGAAATGCCATTATTAGAAATACACCCTATAAAAGATTTGGCCATCCAGATGAACTGGTCGGCGCTTTGATTTGGTTATTAAGTGATGCATCCAAGTTTGTAACAGGCATGGATATTGGAGTGGATGGGGGCTTTACAATCAATAGTGGTGTATAAAGCTTAATATGCTTTTAAAGCAACTAAAAATGGGAAACAGCTATTATCCTTCCTATGGGGAAGTTAAAAACAGAATGGAACAAACCATGCGATGGTATGGACCCAATGATCCAGTATCCTTATCAGATATTAGGCAGGCAGGATGCACGGGTGTGGTTACTGCCTTACATCATATACCCAATGGAGAAGTTTGGTCGATAGATGAAATCAAAAAAAGAATTCAGCAAGTAGAAGCTGCAGGATTAAAATGGTCAGTGGTTGAAAGTTTACCGGTGCATGAAAACATTAAGACACAATCGGGTAATTATTTACAGATGATTGAAAACTACAAACAAAGTTTAATTCATTTGGCCTCATGTGGTATTACTATAGTTACCTATAATTTTATGCCTGTGATGGATTGGACGCGCACTGATTTAGAATATCCCATGCCAGATGGCTCATTAGCATTATTATATGAAAAGGCATCGGTGATCGCTTTTGATTTATTTATATTAAAAAGAAAAAATGCCGAGCTAGATTATACTGCAGATGAAATAGAGATTGCAAAAATTAAATTTGAGACAGCCACGGAAGAAGAAAATAGTAGGATTCAAAAAAATATGATCAAGGGTTTGCCAGGAAGTGAGGAGAGTTTTACCATGGAACAGTTTCAAATGGCATTGGATGCCTACCAAGGAATTGATGCTGAAAAATTACGAAGCCATTTAATTTATTTTTTACAACAAGTAATTCCTGTTGCGGAAAAAGCGGGTATTAAGATGGTAGTACATCCGGACGATCCACCATTTGCTATATTAGGTTTGCCTAGAATTGTTAGCACCGCGGCTGATATAGAAGCATTGATAAAAGCAGTGCCTTCCTTAAGCAATGGATTGTGTTTTTGTACAGGTTCTTTTGGAGTGAGGACTGACAATGATTTGCCTGCCATGGTAAAACAATTTGGCGACAGAATTAATTTTATCCACTTGCGTAGCACGAAAAGAAATGCGCATGGTGATTTTTATGAAGAAAATCATTTGGAAGGTGATGTAGATATGTATGCAGTGATCAAGGAATTAGTTCTCGTAATGCAACATAGAGGTGTTAATATTCCTATGCGACCCGATCATGGACATCAAATGTTAGACGATTTAAAAAAGAAAACCTATCCAGGTTATTCGGCTATTGGAAGATTAAAAGGATTAGCTGAATTGCGTGGGGTAGAATTAGGAATATTAAGAAGTAGTGCAGAAGACAATAATTTAATAAATTAACTGATATGGCGATTTCGAAAAATAAGACCATTTTTAATGATCAATTTTTACTGGAAACTAAGATGGCCAGTAAGCTGTATCATCATGTAGCTGATTTGCCAATTATTGATTATCATAATCATTTGCCACCGCAGGAAATCGCAGAAGATAAAAAATATAAAAGCATTACGGAGATTTGGCTAAAGGGGGATCATTATAAATGGCGTGCCATGCGTGCTTTGGGCGTCAATGAAAAATTTATTTCTGGAAATGCAAGTGACGAAGAAAAATTTAAAGCATGGGCAAGTTCATTACCTCAACTAATTCGAAATCCCCTTTTTCATTGGTCACATTTAGAATTAAAAAGACCATTCGGCATTCATGAATATTTAAATGAAAAAAATGCAAGTGCTGTTTATAAAAAATGTAATTCGCTTTTAAATAAAGATCAATTTTCGACACAAGGAATCTTAACAAACTATAAAGTAGAATTAGTAGGCACCACTGATGATCCTTGCGATGATTTAGCAGCTCACAAAAAAATAGCCAAAAGTGGATTTGCAACAAAAGTACTTCCCACATTTAGGCCAGATAAAGCATTGAATATTGGCGATAAAAATACTTTTTTAAATTATTTGCAAATATTAGAAAAAGTATCGGGTACAAAAATTAATTCCATTAATACTTTTTTATTGGCTTTAGAGAGTAGGGTTAATTATTTTCATCAAAACGGATGTCGGATTTCGGATCATGCATTTACAAAAATACCCTCTCAGATCACTTTTACCACTGCTTTAGAAAAGGAGTTTATTCAATTTATAAAAAATAAAAATAGTACTCCATTTTCTCAGCCTGAACAATTTGCTGGGGCAGTGCTTTTATGTTTATCAAGGATGTATTGTAAAAAAGGTTGGGTGCAACAATTTCATTTAGGTGCTATTCGAAATAATAATTCTAAATTATTTGCACGCATAGGATTTGATGCTGGAACAGATTCGATAGGAGATGAGTTGCAAGCGGCTTTGCTATCTAATTTTTTAAATGCACTTGACCAAACAGATGAATTAGCAAAAACCATCATCTATAATAATAACCCATCAGATAATGAAGTGTTTGCTACCATGTGTGGTAATTTTAGTGATGGGAAATGGAAGGGAAAAATGCAGTTTGGTTCTGGTTGGTGGTTCTTGGATCAAAAGGATGGAATGGAAAAGCAAATGAATACCTTATCCAATATGGGAGTGATTTCTACTTTTATTGGAATGACAACGGATAGCCGAAGTTTTTTGTCTTATTCAAGACATGAATATTTTAGGCGAATTATTTGCAATTTATTTGCGCAGGATATGGAAATAGGACTAATTCCGAATGATGAAAAATGGATAGCAGGTATTTTAAAGAATATTTGTTATTTTAATGCAAAAGACTATTTTAAAATCAATTAATAATACAATTAAATTTAAAAAAAATGAGTAAGAAAGTAGTTACACTAGGAGAAATTATGTTGCGTTTGTCTACTCCTGATTTCAAAAGATTTGTACAAGCAGATACCTTTGATATCACTTACGGAGGTGGCGAAGCCAATGTGGCTGCAGCACTTTGTAATTATGGTTTAAATGGAACATTTGTAACCAAGGTTCCTAATAATCCCATTGGGCAATCCGCTATTAATCATTTAAGAAGATATGGCGTAGATACACAATTTATTGCCCGTGGTGGAGATAGACTAGGTATATATTTTTTAGAAACAGGTGCTTCGATGCGTGCTTCACAAGTGGTATATGATCGTGCGGGTGCTTCCATTGCCGAAGTAGAGGCAAGTGAATTTGATTTTGATAAAATTTTTGATGGTGCAGTATGGTTTCATACCACTGGTATTACACCTGCCTTAAGCGATAAAGCAGCTGCACTAACTTTAGCAGCCTTGAAAGCGGCTAAAGCAAAGGGCATTACTACTAGTATCGATTTAAATTATCGAAAAAAGTTATGGACTAAAGAAAAGGCAAGAGAAGTAATGACCGAATTATGTAAGTATGTAGATGTTTGTATTGGAAACGAAGAGGATGCTGATACCACTTTAGGTTTTAAAGCAGCCGATACGGATGTGACTAAAGGAGAATTAAATTTAGATGGCTTTAAAGATGTTTTTAAACAAATGCAAGCTAAGTTTGGATTTAAATTTATAGCATCTTCATTAAGGGAAAGCCATAGTGCAAGTGACAATGGTTGGAGTGCATTAGTATATAATGGAACCGATTTTTACCATACTAAGCAATATAATGTTCGCATCGTGGATAGAGTAGGTAGTGGAGATAGTTTTGCAAGTGGTTTAATTTATGGATTGGTTACTGGCATGTCTATGGCAGATGCTGCTGAATTTGGCGTAGCTGCGAGTGCATTAAAACATACCATTCCAGGTGATTTGAATCATGCTGCATTGAGCGATGTAAAAGAATTAATGAAAGGCGACGGAAGCGGACGTGTTCAAAGATAAAAATTAATACAATTATGATAATAGATACACTTCAAAATGCACCTAAATATTATGGGGTGCATCCCTTGTTCCAACAAGCATTTGAATATATTGCTTCGCAAAATTTATCTGCTCTTGAAATAGGAAAATTTGATATAGCAGACGGGCTAAAAACAATTAATAATACAGCACAAGGAAAAACGGCCGAAGCCAGTGTTGCAAAATTTGAATGTCATAATAAAAACATTGACATCCAATTATGTGTGAAGGGTCATGAAACTATGGGATGGAAGCCAAGGACAAAATGTGTATTACCTAATGGTGATTTTAATGATGAAAAGGATGTTCAATTGTATTTTGATCAACCAGACACTTTTTTTACTTTAACTGATAATCAATTTGTTGTCTTTTTTCCTGAGGATGTGCATGCGCCCATGATTGGAGAAGGAGAAATAACCAAAATGGTCATTAAAGTACGTATATAGACATTGTAATTAATTTATTTTTTAAATAATTCTATTATGAATAAAAATCAACAAGCAACTGACGCCATCATTCAGCAAGGAATGTTGCCTTTATATTTTAATGCTGATGAAGCAGTGAGTATCGATATATTGCGTGCCATTTATAAAGTAGGTGTTAAAGCAGTAGAGTATACCAATAGAGGCGATGCGGCATTGCATAATTTTAAAGCCATGGTGCAAGTGAGAAATGCCGAAATGCCTGACTTGTTAATAGGAGTGGGTACCATCAAAAATGTAACACAAGCTACTGCATATGTAACGGCAGGGGCTGATTTTTTAGTGAGCCCTGGCTATGTAGAAGCGGTGGCTAATTACGCACATAGTAATGGTTTATTATATGCGCCAGGATGTATGACGCCTAGTGAAATTATTGCTGCTGAAAATAATGGTATAAAATTTATAAAACTTTTTCCAGGCAATTTATTAGGCCCTGAATTTTTAACTGGGATTAAAGATATTTTCCCTAAACTCTTGTTTATGCCAACAGGTGGAGTAGATACCACAAGAGAAAATATCGAAGGTTGGTTTAAAGCTGGTGTTTGTGCAGTGGGTATGGGAAGTAAATTAATTAGTAAAAAATTGATGGAATCTAAAGATTACGCGACGATTGAAATTGAAACAAAAAAAGTGTTGGAATTAATCCATTCTATCAAAACCAAATAAATGAAGCAGCAAGTTATTGGAAAATATAGATGGACAATTTGTGCTTTGTTATTTTTTGCAACGACTGTTAATTATTTAGATAGACAAGTATTAAGTTTATTAAAACCAACTTTGGAACGCGAGTTTGATTGGAGTAATAGTGATTATGCTAATATTGCTTCTGTTTTTCAATTTGTATATGCTATTAGTTTATTATTTGCTGGTAGGATAGTAGATAAATTAGGAACCAAGTCAGGATATGCTTGGGCCATCATCATTTGGTCATTAGCGGCTATTTTACATGCCTATGCAATACCACTAGGAATGAGTATAGTGGCTGTATTAGGATGGATTGGAATTACTTCAGTGCCTTTTTCAATTGCAGGCTTTATGTTTTCAAGGGCCATTTTAGGATTTGGCGAAGCAGGTAATTTCCCCGCTGCCATTAAAGCGACAGCAGAATATTTTCCAAAAAAAGAAAGGTCATTTGCCACGGGTATATTTAATTCAGGTACTAATGTTGGCGCCATTTTAGCACCATTATCTGTGCCTTGGATTGTTTCAAAGTGGGGTTGGGAATCGGCTTTCTTTATCATTGGTGCAATTGGTTTTTTATGGCTTATTTTTTGGTTCATTTATTACGACAAACCTAATTCTCAAAAAAGATTATCTATTGCGGAACTTAATTATATCAATGAAGAAAAAGAAGTAGAGGATATTGTTGAGGATGGGAAAGTAACGAATCGTATTTCCTGGACTACTTTAATGGGGTATCGTCAAACCTGGGCTTTTGCTATTGGTAAATTTATGACGGATGGGGTTTGGTGGTTTTTTCTTTTTTGGTTACCTGGTTATTTAAAGGATCAATATAGTATGGAAGGAACAAGCATTATTATTCCTTTGACTGTTTTATATAGCATGACCATGGTAGGTAGTATTGGAGGAGGTTATTTTCCCACTTACTTTATTAATAAGGGAATGAAGCCATACGACGGTCGTATGAAAGCCATGTTAATGATTGCCTTTATACCATTAGTTGTTTTAGCAGTGCAACCATTAGGCTATTTAAGTTATTGGGTGCCAGTCATTTTCATTGGTATCGGCGCTTCGGCACATCAGGCTTGGTCTGCCAATATTTATACCACTGTTTCAGATATGTTCCCTAAAAGATCGATCGCAACCGTTGTAGGAATTGGAGGAATGGCAGGTGGACTAGGAGGTGTTGTGGTTTCGAAAGTAGGAGGTTGGTTATTTGATGGATATAAATTAAAAGCGGTAAACGAATCTATGGAAAAAGCAATGCATTCAAACTTTGCACCCTATATAGATAAAATAAAAGGTATTAAAATTACAGATAAGCATGGGGTATGGATAGATGTAACACAAAAGGATTGGTCGAATTTAACAAAGGATATTCAAACGCAATTGCAAGCAATGGATCCAATACAGTATCATGCATTTAGTATAGTCCAAAAGGCGGCAGTTCATGATCAACTAACAATTGCCTATTCAATCATGTTTGCATTTTGTGCAGTTGCTTATTTAATTGCATGGAAAATAATGAAATCCTTAGTGCCTAAGGAAAAAATCATCAGCTTATAGCATTTGTTTTTTATTAAACTTAAAATATGCCATCTTTTTTTATTAAATTCATACTATGAAAAATAATCGACGCCATTTTATTAAACAATCAGCTAAAGTTGCTGCTGCTACTTATGCCACCACATTGGGATTTAGTGCAAAAAGTTATGCGAACATTATCGGTGCCAATGATCGAGTAAGAGTAGGAGTGGTCGGATTTTCTGACCGATTTAGACAAGCACATTTGCCTTGTTTTTTAAATCATAATAAGGAATTAAATTTTGATATCGTAGCGGTATCAGATATTTGGAAAATAAGAAGAGAAGAAGGGTCTGCTTTTTTGGAAAAAACCTTTGGACATTCTATCAGAGCAGCGCGAAATAATGACGAGTTGTTTGCGGGTAAAGACATGGATGCCGTATTTATTAGCACTGCCGATTTTCAACATGCCACCCATGCCACAGAAGCTGTAAAAGCTGGAATGGATGTGTATTGTGAAAAGCCATTTGCTGAAACCATGGAAGATAATAGAAATGCATTTAAGGCTATTAAGGCATCTAATAAGATTGTTCAAATTGGATCCCAAAGACGAAGCGGACCAAATTATCAAGCTGCCGCTGATTTTATACAACAAGGAAAATTTGGGCCTATCACTATGGTCGAATTAACTTGGAATGTGAATCAACCAGGAAGGTGGAGAAGACCCGACCTTGTGGCTAAGTGTAAGGAGGAGGATTTAGATTGGAAACGTTTTTTAATTAATCGACCTTATGAAAATTTTGATCCAAGAAAATATTTAGAGTATCGATTATTTTGGCCTTATTCATCTGGTATGCCAGGGCAATGGATGAGTCATCAAATAGATACAGTGAATTGGTTTAGTCAATTACCACATCCTCGAAGTGTGACTGCTAATGGAGGTATTTACGCTTGGAAGGATGGACGAAAAAATTGGGATACAACTACTGCTGTATTTGATTACGGCCCTTTAGATGATATGAGTCAAGGTTTTCAAGTGGTGTTTATGTCAAGGATGCACAATGGAGATGATAACCCTTCTGAAATGTATTATTCAAATGGGGGTGAAATGAATTTAGTAAATAATAAAGTATCACCTAAAGGGGGGCTGCGCAAAAATTTTGCAGATGCCATGCATATGCAACCTAATTTATTACCCGAATTAAGTTTAACAGATTCTAATATCAAAGTAGTGGCATCTGCAAATACGGGAGGTGACCCACTCACTTCTGCGCATGTTCGTAATTGGATGGAATGCATTAGAAGTAGAAAACAACCCAATGCTCCTGTAGAAGCTGGCTATCAACATTCTATTGCTACGATTATGACCAATGCAGCATGTCGAACAGGAGCCAAAGTAACTTTTGACCAAAAAACACAGGAAGTAATGGTCAATGGAAAACCATTTATATATTAGTTTTAATTAAGATTGCATTATAACAAAAGCCCCCGAGCATTCGGGGGCTTTTGTATTTAGAGGGGTTAGCTCATTTCGAAATAAGAAGGAGTATTAAATTTTATACATCTTCTCATAGTATTCTTCGGCCATTCTATTACTATCAAATTGAAAACGAACATCATTCATTCCATTTTGTGTAATTTGACGCCATGTTTCTTTATTGTCATAATACATTGGAACTATTTGTTCTTCTAGTATTTTATACATTTCATCTAAATCGTAATCGTCTTGTTGTTGGGTGGACATATTTTCATAATCCGCTTTAGGTACAACAAAACCATTATTGCCATGATTGATAAATTCAGGTATCCATCCATCATCGGTTGAGAAATTAACTGCGCCATTCATAGCAGCGGTCATTCCGCTGGTGCCGGATGCTTCTCTTGGAACCCTAGGATTATTTAACCAAATATCTGAAGCTTGCTTCATTCTTTTACTTAAACCTAATTCGTAACCAATCAATACAGCTACATTATTATAGTTCTTACTTAAATGTACAAGATTGTTGAATTGTGAAATAGCAGGGTAGTCAACTGGGTAAGGTTTGCCCGCAAATATAATTTGTACTGGATATTTTTTATTTGAAAGTAATTTCTCAAATCGATCCATATCCCAAGAAAGAAAGTCAGCTCTTTTATAACCGGCAAATCGTCTAGCCCAAACAATAGTTAATACATTTGGATCAAATACTTTGCCTGTTTGATCTGCAACAATCTCAAATGCGCGTTTTTTCAAATACATTTTACGATCATCAAATCCGCTATTGTCATTATTTTCTGAAAAACGATACAGTTGTTTGTCTGCCCAATAGCGCCAATTTTGCGCATTTGTCACATGTGTGATAGGGCAGATGCCTTCATATTTTCCCCAAAGTGCACGACTCACATGCCCATGTAATTCGGATACGCCATTTGCTTTACGTGCAAATCGGAGTGCGGCTAATGAATGATTAAATTGATCGTCTTCAATGCCTGTTAACTTTCTAACTTCATCAATGCTGAGTCCGCAAAAATATCCCATCTTATGACATAAGTAAATATCATGCTTCTCATTTCCTGCTTCTTCAGGAGTATGTGTTGTAAATACAAGTCTCTTTTTAACCTCGTCTAATGATTTGTATTTGTTTAATAAATAAAACGCAGAGGAAAATCCGTGTGCTTCATTTAAATGATATACTTCAGGATTAAAATTAATTTCGTCGATCAATTTAGCACCACCCACACCTAATAAAATGAATTGAGCAACTTTGGTCGCTACATTGGCATCATATAAACGGTGTGTAATAGTTTGTGATACATAATCATTCTCAGGTAAATCGGTGCTTAATAAAAATAGGGGAGCACTACAAAAAGTAGAGGGTGCTAAATAATAAGCTTTTACCCAAACTGGATGATCATGTATGAGCACTTGGTATTTAATGCCAGTGTCTTCTAAGAAACTGTACATTTTTTCCATAAAAGTCACCTGTAATGTTTGATCTTGGTTTCGTGCTTGATCGTAATAACCATATTTCCAAAGAATGCCCACCCCAATCATATTTTGATTTAATTCAAAGGCACTTCTTAAATGTGAGCCGGCTAAAAATCCGAGCCCCCCACTGTATATTTTTAAAGGTTGGTGAATTGCAAATTCCATAGAAAAATAAGCTGCCTTTTTCTTAAACTGTTCATTGATCTCATAAGGCACCTGAAAGTTTCTAAAACTCATAAAGGATGTTTTGATAATTTGAGCACAATATAATGGTATTTAATTAAAATGTACATTTTACACATTAAACTGTGGATAAGAATGGCTTCACTACCTAAAATGTGGATTATTTCTTCTTATTTCGCTTCCTTTTCTTGTCATATGAATCGTTAAAATAACAGGTCATATTACGATGATTGCCACAATTACCATCTTCTTTTATTTGAATTGTATTACCTAGTATGGTAAAATGTATAATGCAAGGATCTCCTTTTTCAGTGTAAGTGGCTTGGTTTTTTGTAAAGTTTAAAAGCCCTTTTAATTCCCCAACACAATTGCCATCCTGTCTTTCAAAATGTAAGAAAAACTGATATTTATTGGGTGTTGTTAAGTCCCTAATGGAAATAAAATTTTTACTGTCTCTTGCATAGTCCCCACTATAATTATAAAGCATAGGAAGTGTATCAATGGGATTGATGATAACACTTGAATTGGGTTTTTTATTACTATCAAAAAATATCAATTTGAAAGTGCTATCAGAGTATGCCCATCCTTTTTTTTCATAACTAGCCGCATTGTCTTCGCCCATTTTATTTTCAGCAACTAAAAAAGTAGGTTCTTTATTGATAGATATCGATTTGCCATATAATCTTGAATTTTTATTTTGTTCATTAAACTCAGCTACTATTTTATATCCTAAGAATGTATTTTTTTTACTAAAAACGACCACTGCAATCGCTTGTTGGTTTGGGTGTCTTACATTTAATAATAAATAGTATTCTTCCTCTTTTTCAATTTTTAAAATAGGATGGAGGCTTGCTTTTTTATCTTTGGCTGAAATGATTTGTTCTACTATCGAGTCAGGAACAAATTGAACCAATGCCTTACGGCCAATACGAATAGTGTCTGTAAATTTGTTGATATTACTATCAGAAATGGTTAAGGGGAGTGCAGCAATACGGAATGCCTTATTGAAATCATTAATTTTTAATGGGGTGTTCCCTGTAAAATCGGTTTTTTGTTCACCACAGGAAAACAAGAATCCAACACAAAAAATAAAGTACCATTTACGCATGTAGTAAATTTTCACTAAAATAGGCTTTCAATCTGAGTTCCACAAGGGTTTTATGATTAAATTTACAATATACTATGCATAATAAATCGCTTGATACTTTAAATGAATCAGTCCCCGTTCAAAATAAACGAGGTTGGCGCAAACTTCTTGCGTTTATAGGGCCTGCCTATTTGGTGAGCGTGGGATATATGGATCCAGGAAATTGGGCTACCGATTTACAAGGCGGTGCTGCTTTTGGATACCAATTGATTTGGATACTACTGCTTAGTAATTTCATGGCAATACTTTTACAAAGTTTAAGTGCGCGCCTTGGTATTGTAAGGCGTTTAGATTTAGCACAGGCCAATCGAGAGACCTATCCACCACTTGTCAATTTTGCATTATACATTTTAGCCGAATTAGCCATCGCTGCTACTGATTTAGCCGAGGTATTGGGAATGGCGATTGGTATTAAATTACTTACAGGTATTCCTTTAATGTATGGTACTTGTATCACGGTATTTGATACATTTCTATTTCTATTTTTGCAACGATATGGGATTCGTAAAATGGAGGCATTTATTATTTTATTAGTGGCTACGATTGGTTTTAGTTTTTTTATACAATTATTTATAGCCAAGCCTGATTTATCTCAAGCCATTGTTGGATTTATTCCTAGTCGTTTATCACCAGAAGCATTATACATCGCAGTAGGTATTATTGGTGCTACAGTGATGCCTCATAATTTATACCTGCATTCGGCATTGGTACAAACTCGAAAAATTGATCGAAATCCAAAAGGAATTCGAAAATCTATTTTATATAATTTTATTGATAGTGTAGTGGCATTGAATTTGGCTTTTTTTGTAAACGCCGCCATTTTAATTTTAGCCGCATCCACATTTTTTTATACAGGGCATCATGGGGTGGCAAGAATTGAGGAAGCACATTCTTTATTAGCGCCTTTATTAGGGTCTAAACTTGCTCCCATTTTATTTGCCATTGCATTAATTGCAGCTGGGCAAAGCTCTACTGTAACAGGAACCCTAGCTGGCCAAATTGTGATGGAGGGCTATTTGAAGTTAAGATTGAACCCTTGGATGAGAAGGTTATTGACAAGGTTAGTAGCCATTGTTCCAGCATTATTGGTGATTGGTATCATGGGAGAAGCGAGGGTCGATGCCTTATTGGTTTTAAGTCAGGTCATCTTAAGTTTACAGTTGGGATTTGCCGTCATTCCATTAATCCATTTTGTGAGTGATAAAAAAACAATGGGTGAATTTGCAATTGGATTTAAAATAAAAATATTATCCTGGTTAGTGGCAGCAATATTAGTATATCTTAATAGTCATTTGGTTATTGATTTTTTGGTTTCATTTTTTCAAGATTCTAATATTTTAATTTTTAAAATATTTTTTTTATTATTAGTAGTTGGCTTTATAGGATTGCTACTATTTATTACATTTTATCCACTCTTTTTAAAACAACATCATAAAGTAGAAAACGATTTTCATGGATCACCTATTGAATTAGATTGGTCGCATGAAGCACCAGTAAACCGGATTGCCATTGCTGTTGATTTTTCGGCTACAGATGCCAAGTTGATAAAAAAAGCGGTGCAACAGGCACATCCAATTGGACAGCAGGAGCGTTCGCATCAAGATTTGGAATTTATTTTTATACATATTGTGGAAAGCGTTACAGCCCATTATTTACAAGATGCGAGTGATGATGCTGAAACAAGAAAGGATCAAGAAAGATTAGATAGTTATGCAAAAGCATTAGAAGCGAAGGGATACAAGGTTAGGACTTGTTTAGGGTATCAAAATAGGGTAAAGGAGATTGTTCGAATTGTACATTTATATGATGCGCAATTAATAGTAATGGGAGGACATCGTCACCAAGGTTGGAAGGATTATATATTTGGTGAAACTATTGAATCGGTAAGGCATAAAGTGAGTATCCCAGTATTAATCGTAAATCATTAATAAGTAGGGGTGCTTTTTCGTCTAATAATACCTTAATTTAAGGCTAGTTTTTGTACATTTGCACATTAAATTTCAAATAATATGGGACAAAAAATTAAAGTAGCTAATCCAGTCGTTGAATTGGATGGAGACGAAATGACAAGAATCATTTGGAAGTTCATTAAGGATAAATTAATCCTTCCTTATTTAGAGATTGATATTAAGTATTATGATCTAGGTATGGAATATCGTGACGAAACTAATGATCAAGTAACCATTGATGCGGCCAATGCAATTAATCAATATGGTGTTGGTATCAAGTGTGCTACTATAACGCCAGATGAGCAAAGAGTAGAAGAGTTTAAATTAAAGCAAATGTGGAAAAGCCCGAATGGGACTATCCGTAATATATTAGATGGAACTGTTTTTAGAGAACCTATTGTTTGTAGTAATGTACCTCGTTTAGTACCTAATTGGACAGCGCCTATTTGTATTGGTCGTCATGCTTTTGGAGATCAATATCGTGCTACTGATTTCGTGACGAAGGGAAAAGGTAAATTGACCATTAAGTTTGAAGGTGAAGATGGTACAAAACAAGAATTTGAAGTATTTAACTTTAAAGGGGATGGCGTTGCGATGGCCATGTATAATACAGATGAAAGTATTTATGGTTTTGCCCGTGCTTGTTTTAATCAAGCCTTAGCAAAAAAATGGCCAATATACTTATCTACTAAAAACACCATTTTGAAAAAATATGATGGAAGATTTAAAGATATTTTTGAGGAAGTGTATCAAAATGAATTTAAAGCAAAATATGTCGAAGCGGGTATTACTTATGAGCATCGTTTAATTGATGACATGGTGGCAAGTGCATTAAAATGGAATGGTAATTTTGTATGGGCTTGTAAAAATTATGATGGGGATGTGCAATCTGACACAGTAGCACAAGGTTTTGGATCCTTAGGATTAATGACTTCTACCTTAATTACACCCGATGGTAAAGTAATGGAAGCAGAAGCTGCACATGGTACTGTAACACGCCATTATCGTGAACACCAAAAAGGAAATCGAACTTCTACAAATCCAATTGCCTCAATTTTTGCATGGACAAGAGGATTAGAATTTAGAGGTCAGTTAGATAACAACCAAGAATTGATTCACTTTAGTAAAGCATTAGAAGCTGTATGTGTTGAAACAGTAGAGTCGGGTATTATGACTAAGGATTTAGCCGTTTGTGTACATGGAAATAAAGTTAAACATGGCGATCATTATGTTTATACAGAAGAATTTTTAGATGCTTTGGATGCAAATCTGCAAAAGAAACTTGCGAAATAAAAAAAATCCCCCCGAATAAACGGGGGGATTTTTTTTATTAAAACTTTATCTAAGTTTATTTCTTCTTTTTCATCTCAGAACATTTTCCGTCTTTCATGCACTCTTTATTACATACATGTTTTGTTGTCGAAGGGGCTTCTTCTTTTTTGCAAGAAGTGCAAGCTTTTTTACCGTCGCATTTATCTTTGCATTTACATCCTGCTCCACAATTGGCGATAGCTGTATTAAATGAAAGTGTTAACATAACCGCGAATAAAAAAATGGATAGTTTTTTCATAATTAAATATTGTGTAGGTGATTTAAAATTGATTTTATTTATATAAATATATGAATTTTTAATTAATTGTTATTGTATTACTTCTAAAATAGGTTTTCCAATAGAGCCGCTTGGCATTTGGATGCCTAGCAAAGTGCTAATGGTAGGGGCTATGTCGGTCATATAGTTGACGCTATTGACAGCTCCTTTTTTAATGCCATTCCCGTAAAATAATAGGGGAATATGAGCGTCATAATTATAAAACACACCATGACCAGTTCCTGTATTGCCTCCACCTACATAGCCTGATTTGGTAATGAAAACTAAATCACCACTTCTTTGAGGGGTGTATCCATTTACGATGCGTTCTCTAATATTTTGAGGTAAGGGTGCAAAAGCAGCTTTACGGGAATCAACTACTTGTAGGATATTGCTTTTAGCTTCTAAATAACTTGTAATGATGCTGGTTAATTTCTCTTGATTTACTTGTAAGCTGTCCATTAAATTATGGTTAAAGTAAATGTTAAATTCATTGACAGCGCTAATTACTTTGGGATTGATTCCTTTGGACGATAATAATTTAGCTAATTCCACTCTAACACCATCATCGCTTATCACACCAGCTGGCAAATGATGTTTTTGCATAAAGCCTGGAACATTGGCTACTGCATGATCTGCTGTCAAAAATACAGTGTAATTATTTTTACCTACTTGTTTGTCTAACAAAGTAAAAAACTGAGCAAGTAATTCATCTAATTTAACATAGCCATCAAGTGTTTCCCAAGAATTAGGACCAAAGGAATGCCCAATATAGTCGGGTGATGAAAAACTTACTGCTAATAAATCGGTAATATCGTCAAGCCCCATTTTTTCATTGATTAAAGTTTGGCTTGCAACATCCAATACTAAATTATTGCCATAAGGCGTCGTTGCAATTTTACCATAATCTTTACCAATAAAGCCAGACAAATTATAAGGCAACCCTTTCAATTCTTTTCCAAAAGGAGCCGACTCGTAATCATTTTGATCGGCATCGCAATTGGCTTCATATACCGAATTTGGCAAACTTAGGTTCCAACCTAATTTATAAAAACTGTCTACTATATGAGCGTTATTATAATTCGTTAACCAAGTAGGAAGTGCCTTCCCATAATAAGTGGAACTAATAAAGCTTCCTGTTTTACTATCATACCAAAATGCGCCATCTGCACTATGCCCTGCGGGTATGATTGCACCACGATCCTTAATGGAGATACCATATACCTTACTTTTAAAATTAGTGGCTAATTTAAGCTCGTCGCCTAATGTAGTGGTCCAAACATTTAATGGACTCATTTTTCCTGCACCACTATTTTCAATACCTACTGATTGAACGGAAGCATCTTCCACACAATAGACCATTTTTTGTTGAACATTATCGTACCAATTATTTCCAGTAATTCCATGAATGGAAGGAGGAGCACCTGTATAAACTGCTGTATGTCCGCAGGCAGTCACAGTAGGTAGATAAGGAATCAGGTTATTATTGCAAGAAGCACCTTCATTCACAAAACGTAAAAAGCCATTTTGAGATTTAAAAAAGGGCTTAAATTTATTGACATAGTCCCAACGCATTTGGTCCACTACAATCCCTACTACTAATTTCGGCTTTGATTGTGCCGTTTTTACTGCAACTGTTTTTTGAGCACTTATTTGTATTGAAATCAAACTCAAAATTAAAAAAGAAGTAAATCGCATAAAATCATGTTTAATGTAGCTGCAAATTACAGCTATTTATTAGTGTTTTAAACCTAAAATTTGATTAAATTTGCTCAAATTAATCATCCGTTATGGCAGATATTTTTGAAAGACTCATTAAAAATTATGGTCCTATTGGGCAACACCGTGAAAGAGCGCATGGGTATTTTGCATTTCCTAAGTTAGAAGGTGAAATTGGATCTAAAATGAAGTTCAGGGGTCAGGAAATGATTGTATGGAGTTTGAATAATTATTTGGGACTAGCGAATCATCCCGAAGTGAGAAAAGCGGATGCGGATGCAAGTGCAAAATATGGTTTGGCTTTGCCCATGGGAGCTAGAATGATGAGTGGAAACAGTGATTTGCATGAACAACTAGAAGCAGAATTAGCTCAGTTTGAAAATAAGGAGGATGCCATATTAATGAATTATGGTTATCAAGGTATCATGAGTGCAATAGATGCCATTTGTGGCCGTCACGATGTGGTAGTATACGATGCGGAATGTCATGCTTGTATTATTGATGGATTAAGAATGTTAGCTGGTCATCGTTTTGTATTTAAGCATAATGATATTGAAGATTGCGAAAAACAATTGCATCGTGCGCAGGCTTTAATAGACAAGCAACAATCAGGAGGAATATTAGTGATTACCGAAGGGGTTTTTGGAATGGCAGGTGATCAAGGTAAATTGAAAGAAATTGTGAATTTGAAATCCAAGTTCTCATTTAGAATGCTGGTAGATGATGCTCACGGCTTTGGTACTTTAGGCAAAACTGGATCTGGTGCAGGAGAGGAACAAAATTGTCAGGATGGAATTGATTTATACTTTTCTACTTTTGCAAAAAGTATGGCATCCATTGGCGCTTTTATGGCCGGTCCTAAAACCATCATAGATTATATTAGATATAATATTCGTTCTCAAATATTTGCTAAAAGTTTACCAATGCCTTTTGTAGTTGGTAATTTAAAGCGATTGGAATTACTACATACGCAGCCTATTTTGAAAGAAAATTTGTGGAAAAATGCCTTGGCTTTACAAAAGGGTTTAAAAGAAAGAGGCTTTGATATTGGTAAAACAGATTCAGTAGTGACGCCTGTTTATATGAAAGGTGGCGTAGAGGAAGCCACGCTGATGGTGATGGACCTTAGGGAAAATTATAAAATATTTTGTTCGATTGTCGTATATCCCGTAATACCTAAAGGACATATTATTTACAGGTTAATTCCAACTGCCGAACATACCCAAGAGGAGATTGACTTAACATTAAAAGCATTTAGTGAAACAAAAGCAAAATTAGATGCGGGGGCTTATAAGTCGGAAGAAATTCCAGATATGGCCAATAAATAAATTAAAGTAAATCCAATTGATTTTGCTCTTTCTTAAGAACTTCAATACTTACATTAAGTTCAAATCCAATCAATAAGATGAGCGCATTGAGATACACTAAAGTCATTACGACTAAAACGGTACCAATGGAACCATATATTTTATTATAGCTACTAAAATTATTGACCCAATAAGAAAATCCTAAGGTAGTAGCAAGCATTAAGAGGGTAGATAATATGGCTCCAGGGGACCATAAAGACCATCTTTCTTTGATGTGCGGTGCAAATTTATAAATGAATGCATTGCCAAAGAATAGCAATAAAACAATGATGCCCCATCTTAATAGATTCCAATAAGGAATAATAGTTTTACGCTTTATTTCAAACACATCTCTTAATAAAGTAGTGAGCTGATCTTGACCAATCAATACTAATAAGCTCGCGAATACCAATAGAATTAATATTAATGTAAGTCGTATAGCTCTCCAGCGTTGGTGTAAAAAAAAGGGCTTGTGCTCCATATAAGATTTATCAAAACTTCGAATGATCCCTGTCATTGCATTGGAGGCGTAAAAAAGTAATAATAAAAAACCAAATGAAAATACACCCACATGTTGACTAAGTAAATCATTGATGATATCTAATAAAAAACGATAGGTGCTTGAATTGGGTGAAATGTCTTTAAAAATGGAGAGGATTTGTTTTTTTATTTTTAATGTCTTAGGGAAGTAGGGGATGATTGAAAATAAAAATAAAAAAGAAGCAGGTAAAGCCATTATTAAATTAAAGGAAATGGCGGAGGCGCGATCATATAAACCAACTGTGTTTAATTGATTAAATAAAAACTTAATCACCTGGTACAAATTCACTTGTTGAAATCCAGGTATATGGATCAACTTTGCTTTTTGTTTTAAAAACAAAAGCAGGGGTTGAATTAACTTATATAGGAGTTTTAATATTTTATTCAATGTGGTGAGTTGTGTTTAATCTGCCTTTGATTTTTTATTGGCTTGATATTCATCTAATTTTTTTTGGTATTCTTTTGCATATTTATTATGTTCCTCATAGGTTTTGCTAAAGTGGTGGTATCCACTAAAATCGGCTTTTGCTACAAAGTAAAAATATTCCGTATTGGGTGCATTTAAGACTAAGTCAATAGTTTTGGGCGAGGGGGTACAAATAGGGCCAGGAGGTAACCCTACTTTTTTATATGTATTGTAGGGTGAGGGATTAGATAAGTATTTTTCATAAATACGTGTTAATGTAAAATCCTTCATTGCATATTTAATGGTAGGGCATGCTTGTAAAGGCATATTCTTTTTTAATCTGTTTTGATAAACACTAGCTATTAAAATTTTATCTGAATCGTTATTGGTTTCCTCCTCCACAATGGAGGCAAGGGTGTAAACTTGTTGCGGTGTCATTCCAATTTGAGTAGCCTTTTTGATTCTGTTTTGCTGAAGCCAAAATTGGGATTGAGCCTCTTTCATCTTTAATAATAATTTAGAGATGGAAGTGCTCCAGTAAAACTCGTAAGTATTAGGAATAAATAAAGTTAGTAATTGAGTCGTGTCAATATCAAAACGAGCCAATGAATCATTGCTATTAAAAAATAAAGCAGCTTGGGAACTATCCGTTGTGAAAGTGGTGGCTATTAATTTTGATAACTCTGCTCTTGTTCTAACTTTATTCAATATAAATTTAACGATGGGTTGTTGGTTATTTCGAAGCATTCGTAAAATGGAAAACAAGTTGCTGTTCTTTTTAACTAAAAATTGACCCGATTTTGTTTTATGCTCAATATCAAAAAGAGGTGCGAATAAAGTAAAGCTATATTTTTCTCTAATAATATGATGTGCAACTAAACTATCCCCTAAGTCGTTTATAGTCATTGTTCCTTTGTCATATTTGAAACTCGCTTGGGGTTCTGCAAATGAAGTTGATTTTATAAATAAAGTATATACCTCATATACCAATACAATGATCAAAATGAAAGAAATCAGTTTTTTCATAATGCGCTTCCTTTTAATGCATAAAGGTGAAAAGTCCTTTGTTGGATAAAGTTAAGTTTTGTCTTCCAAAAACTAAAAATCCTTCCCCAAATTGGAGAAGGATTTTTATATAAATGAGTTTAAAGATATTATTTAGCTTTTGCAGGGGCTGCTGTCGGTGTTGTATTAGCCGGAGCAGTAGTCGCTGGTGCTGCTTTCATTGGCGTGGTCAACGGTGCGGTAGTAGAAGTATTTACTTTTTGTAACAAGCCTCTATCTGAATCTGTTGAACCTGATCTTAAAAAAACTGTAGAAGTCATTGCTAAAATGGCAATTAAGGCTGCAAAAATCCAAGTTCCTTTTTCAAGAACATCGGTAGTTTGCTTCACCCCCATGAAATTATTAGATAAGCCGCCTACATTTGCATTTAGTCCACCCCCTTTAGGGTTTTGAATTAATACCATAAATCCTAGGCCTACACAGGCTGCGATAATCAATATCAAGAATAGAGTAATCATTTTCGTTGTTTTAGTTGTTCGATTCGAGACGCAAAATAAACGGATTTTTCAGGAAAAATAAAACTTAATTTTGAATATAGGGCAATTGCCTTGCGTGGTTGGCCTTGTTTCTCCCATATTTCAGCCATGGCTTCGGTAACCACCTCCTCCATTATATTGGCTTTTTCTGCAATGGCATTGATTGCTTTTTCCTGCGCTTCACCTATTTCACTGACAACTGGCGTTCCTTCCTTGTCCTTCAAAACTTTTAGCCAAGCCGTAAAACTGCGTAATTGTTGGGTAAATTTATCCTGCGGTAGCTTAGATAGGTCAATTTCAATACCCTGGGCAGCAAAATAATCCTTTTGTAGGGGTGTAAGCTCCATTTCATAAGCAACGGTGTCTAAAACGACAGGTTCCTTAAATTGAGCTAATTGATCCGATATAAGGGAACTAAGTTTCTCTTCTATTGGAGCCGAAATTGAATCTTGCTCTGCAGAATGAAGCCAGTGATGTAGCTGCAAGGTCGAGGGAAAAAAAGAAGTTGTTTTTTGCAATTGGGATAAAAGCAAGGGCGAACCTTCCATATCATATTTTTTTGCCAATAAAAATTGTAAACTAGGGCTATAGGGATGTTGGTCCACCCAATGTTCCAATTCATTGGTTTCAATGACATCCAAATTAGGATGTCCTGTCCAATTTAGTAAAATATGATTAATTAAGGCAGGTGTCATGTTTTACCAGTTTGAAAAAATTTGATTAAAAATATCATCCGTAATATTTCTTAAAATATCACTCATCAATTGACCTTCCGCTTGGTTTAAAGTTAAATTAGCTGAGAAGTCAAAGTTGCGCGTTACATCAAACTCTTGTTCTTTATTATCTAATGTCTTTTTTAAAAGTACATGTACCGTTACAGTAAGACGATTGGTGCTGGCTTGTTGTGCACTCACACCTACCGTTTGAGATGGATCGTAATTTGTAATAGTGGCATAAATTTGATAATGCGCATCATCACTATTTGTTCTTGTTAATTTTGTTTGACTGATAATTTTTTGAAGTAATTTATCGGTCAGTTGTGGTGCTAGTTGTGGGTTGACATACCTTGCCTTATTTTCAATAAATCCTATTTTGATGGTTTTGACATTCTCTGGAATGATCGCATCTTTAAAACTATATACGCCACAACTTGTCAATGTGATACTTGTAAAAATAAGTATCGCCATTCCATGAAGACATTGCTTTTGAAAGCAATGAACGAATGAGGGTATTTTAAAATTATTCTTCAATGTCGTATTCTTTAATTTTTCGATATAAGGTTCTTTCACTAATGCCTAAGTCGGTAGAAGCATCTTTGCGTCGGCCTCGGTGCTTTTTTAATGCCTTTAAAATTAGTTCTTTTTCCTTATCCATGATGTTAAGAGATTCATCTACCTCATAATGACTTTGTAATTCATTGTCAATGATCACGGGTTGTTGGTTGGTGTGAGGCACTTGTACCGATGTGTGATGAATAAGGGAGCCGCTTGATGCAGCTATAGGGGATAGGTCTTCCTTTAAATCATTCAAGATACTTTCTCTATTAAAATGCGCATTTTGACCTCCCAGGGAAGGATTTTGTAAAATTTCAACAAACATTTTTTTAAGTTCATTCACGTCTTTTTTCATGTCAAAAAATAGTTTGTACAAAATTTCTCGTTCATTGGCAAACTCTCCAACGGGAGTATTACCAGTGAGCATAGGCATATTGTTGACATGTGGGGTTGGTAAAAATCCGGCCAATATTTGAGCATTGATGGATTCGGTTTTACTTAAAACAGAAATTTGTTCTGCAATATTTTTTAATTCACGCACATTTCCAGGCCAAGGGTATTGAGCAAGTAAAGTCCTCGCTTCTTCTTCTAAAAAGATGGGTTTTGTTTTGTACTTATCTGAAAAGTCAACAACAAATTTTCGAAATAATAAAGGGATATCTTCTTTTCGATCTCTTAAAGAAGGGACACGGATTGGAACAGTATTCAAACGATAATATAAGTCCTCTCTAAATCTTCCTTTTTGTGTGAACTCCAACAATTCTCTGTTGGTTGCTGCAATCACGCGCACATCTGATTTTTGAACTTTAGAAGATCCTACACGTATAAATTCACCTGTTTCTAATACACGTAATAATCTTGCTTGTGTGCCTAAAGGCAATTCTCCAATTTCATCTAAAAAAATAGTACCTCCACTTACTGTTTCAAAGTAGCCTTTTCGACTATCTACAGCACCAGTGAAGGATCCTTTTTCATGACCAAATAATTCGGAGTCGATCGTGCCTTCAGGAATAGCCCCGCAGTTAACAGCAATAAATGGATTGTGTTTTCGTGCAGATAAACTATGTATGATTTGCGAAAATACTTCCTTACCAACGCCACTTTCTCCTACAATCAGCACGGTTAAATCGGTTGCAGCCACTTGAGCAGCAGTATTTAATGCATGATTAAGGGTAGGAGTATTGCCTATAATGCTAAATCTATTTTTTAATGTTTGTAAGTCCATTTTAATTATTTTTTAGTTCGCCAAGCAAAGTGCCTTTGGTGAAATCATGTATCACTACTTCAACATAATCTCCTTTTTTCAAATTGTGTTTTAACTTAGGAAAGACCACCACTTTATTTTGACTGGTTCGGCCCATCCAATGCGTGCTACTTTTTTTACTATCCCCTTCGATTAACACTTCCACTATTTTGCCAACATCTCTTTTATTACTTTCGTTAGAGAGCGTCCATTGCACATCTACTATTTCTTGTAATCTTCTTTTTTTAATTTCTTCAGGAATGTCATCGGTGTATCTTTTTGCAGCAAGCGTGCCTGGCCTTTCAGAATAAAAATACATATAGCAATAATCATATTGTGCTGCTTGCATGATGCTTAAAGTATCTTGATGGTCCTCTTCTGTTTCATTACAAAATCCTGCTATGATATCGGCGGAAATACTACAAGTGGGCATAATTTCTTTAATGCGTGCCACTTTAGATAAATACCATTCTCGCGTATAAGTTCTGTTCATGAGTTGCAGCACGCGGGTACTTCCACTTTGAACGGGCAAATGAATGTATTTGCATATATTATCGTATTTCACCATCGTAAATAATACTTCATCTGTAATGTCTTTAGGATGAGAGGTGCTAAAACGAACCCTTAACGTAGGACTGATTAATGCTACATTTTCAAGGAGCATTGCAAAAGTGGTTGATGTATTTGTTTCTGGATTATTCCAGTAATAACTATCTACATTCTGACCCAAAAGGGTTACTTCTTTATACCCTTGTTCAAATAATTGTCGACATTCTGCTACAATTGAAAAAGCGTCTCTACTTCGTTCTCTACCTCTAGTAAATGGTACCACACAAAAGCTGCACATATTATTACAACCTCTTGTAATAGAAACAAAAGCACTTATACCATTGCTGTCTAAACGAACGGGTGCAATGTCTGCATAGGTTTCATCTCTACTTAATAAAACATTAACTGCTTTTTGACCGGTTCCAGCTTCCATAATTAAATCGGGGAGCGTTCTATAGGCATCAGGGCCCACAACAATATCCACCAACTTTTCTTCCTCTAATAATTTTGATTTTAATCGCTCTGCCATACAACCCAATACCCCAACTAATAGTCCCGGCTTTTCATGTTTTAATTTTCTAAATTCAGTGAGGCGCTTGCGAACGGTTTGTTCTGCTTTTTCACGAATAGAACAGGTATTTAATAAGATAAGATCGGCCAATTCAATTTGTCGAGTACTTCCAAAGCCATTGTTTTCTAGGATTGAAGCAACGACTTCGCTGTCTGCAAAATTCATAGCGCAGCCATAACTTTCGATATAGAAATGTTTGGAAAAGGAATCCTTTTTCAAGGCACTTGCAAAAGCTTCCCCTTGTCTTGCTTCATCATGTTCCTTATTTTGCATCTGCAATATTTCCATTCCTTGGTTTTAAAGGACAAATTTAGTAAATATTTATATTATATGCCAACTTGTCATATAATATTAGCTAATTATTTGATAATTAAAGATTTATTATTGAAGTTTAAGGTCATTAAAGTTAATTTTTAGGAATGGTAAAAATTATATAGGCTTAGCAATCAATCATTTATTATCTATTGGTATATTTGGTAAAAGGGAGATCATGCGAAAAGGGTTATTATTCATATTGTTGTTAAGCATAGGTCATAGCATCATGGCTCAGGAGATTGCAGTCACGAAATTGCGAACTGAAACCGCCCGGACCATCCGTAAGGAATTTGATACGACTCGTTGGAATTGGAAGCAAGGAGGATTATACAATTTTAATTTATCACAAAGTTCATTGAGCAATTGGGCAGCAGGGGGAGATAATTTTAATATGGCTTTAAATACTTATTTCAATTATTATGTTTTTTTTAAAAAACCACACCAAAATTGGGATAATAATATAGATATCAATTTGGGTTTTATTGAGTCCACTAGTTTGGGCGGGCGCAAAAATGATGATCGTTTAGATTTGTTAAGTAAATATGGTTATCAAATTGATACTTCAGGTATGTGGTTTGTATCTGGTTTATTTAATTTTAGATCTCAATTTTTTGATGGATTTAGTTTTAGTGGTACCAAGTCCACTTTAACTTCTTCTTTTTTATCTCCCGCCTATATCATTTTATCTGCAGGGTTAGATTTTAAACCTTCTTCTCATTTTTCAATTTTCTTTTCTCCACTGACATCTAGAACCACTTTATTGTTAAATACGACTTTATCTAATTTGGGTAAGTATGGGGTTCCTGCAGGTTCAAAAATTTCAAAAGAGACAGGTACCTTTATTACAATCAATTATAATAATACCATAGCAACCAATGTCCTTTATAAAGGAAGGGCTGATTTATTTTCAAATTATAATCAAAAGCCAGAAAATATTAATTTGTACATGACCAATATGTTTAGTTTTAAAATTAATAAGTATTTTTCAGCCTCTTATAATTTAGATTTGATTTACGATGATAAGATTAAAATATTTGGGCCATTAAAAACTTCTCCTGGATTACAACTTAAGAGCGTCATCGGTATCGGCTACCAAAAAACACTTCAAGTAAAGAAGTCGTTAATTAAAACAAAATTATAAAAAAAAGTTAGGAGCTAAAATAATTAAGACTTTTTAGCAATGGCTTTAAGCGTGTGCTTAATTTTATTGGCCTTATGTGTTAAATCCTGATAGTCACTGCTGATAATGGTTACATGGCCCATCTTGCGACCAGGCTTTGTTTGTTTTTTCCCGTATAAGTGCACAAATACATTATCCATTTTAAGGACTTCGTCTAGTCCATCATATATCACATCGCCTGCATATCCATCGGCTCCAATAATATTAACGATTGCTGAAGGTAAAATTTCATTGGTATTACCAAGAGGGTAATCTAAAATGATACGCCATAACATATCATATTGACTACTGTAATTTGCTTCAATGGTATGATGACCGCTGTTGTGCACCCTTGGTGCAGTTTCATTGACCAATACTTCACCTTGTTTATCGATGAATAATTCAATTGCGAATAAACCAGGACTTTTTAAGTTAAGTACTACTTTGCGTGCAATGGCTTGTGCTTTCCAAAGTTGTTTTTCATCCAACTTGGCCGGGCTTAGTTGATAATCCAATAAATTATATACTGTATCAAATATCATTTCGGCTGGAGGATAAATAATCGTTTTACCTTCATTGTTCATTCCAACAATAAGTGCTATTTCTTTTTCGATAGCCACTTTTTTTTCTAAAACAGATGGGGCATTAAATCCTAATTCAATATCCGTTTCAGTATGAATCATTTGAACACCTTTTCCGTCATAACCGCCTTCCCCTAATTTATGAACAGCTGGTAAAAAGGGAAGGTGTTGTAGTAAATCTGATTGGTGTGCAGTAATATGAAATACCGAAGTGGGTATCTCATTATCTTTATAAAATTGCTTTTGAAGCACTTTGTTTTTTATAATTCTGATGGCAGCTGGAGTAGGATAAATTTTAACCCCTTCGTTTTCTAATTTTTCCAATGCATCCACATTTACAGATTCAATTTCAATAGTAAGGGCATCTAAATTTTTCCCAAATTGATACACGGTTTCAAAATCTTGAATGCTGCCTAGGGTGAAATGGTGGCATAAATGTGCAGAGGGGCATTGTGCATCATTTTCTAATACAAAAGTAGTGACATCGTAGTTTGCTGCGGCTTGTAATAACATCCGACCCAACTGACCACCTCCTAATATTCCTACTTTCATTTATTTGTTTTTACAAAGATAAGGGGTCTTGATTAAGTTTTCATTTTGCATAGCGCCCAAAAGCAGTTAAATTTGTAAAGATTAATTAATGAGTATGATACCTGCGCCTATAATAAGTGTTAAAAATTTAGTGAAAAAATATGGCCAATTCACTGCGGTAAATGGGATTAGTTTTGAAGTGAACCGGGGTGAAATTTTTGGATTATTAGGTCCCAATGGGGCAGGGAAGTCAACCACTTTAGAAGTCATTGAAACCTTAAGGGAAAAAACCAGTGGGGAAGTTTGGGTGAATGGATTTAATATTGATGAATCTACCGAAGCGATTAAAAAAATAATTGGGGTACAATTACAAACAGCTGGATTTTATCCCAACTTAACATTGACCGAACTCATTCAATTGTTTGTAGGTTTATATCAAACCCAGGTGGATCCACAATCTTTATTAAAAAAAGTAAATTTAGAAGACAAGGCCAACGCAAAGTTTAAGCAATTAAGTGGTGGACAAAAGCAAAGATTTTCAATTGCTACCACTTTAATTAATCAACCTATCCTTGTTTTTTTAGATGAACCCACTACCGGATTAGATCCACAGGCGCGTCGAAACTTATGGGATTTAATTAAGGAGATTAGAGACAATGGGACAACCGTAATCATTACTACGCATTATATGGATGAAGCGGAAGTACTCTGCGATAGGGTAGCCATTATTGATAGTGGTGAAATTATTGCCATCAACTCACCTAATGCATTAATTGATGAATTAGTGGCATCAGGATTTGAAAAAGTAAAGGAAGTAAAAAAAGCAAATTTAGAAGATGTGTTTATACATCGCACTGGAAAAGCTTGGAGAGAGGATTAATTTTTAATTTAAATATATAATCAAAATGTCAGACCCACGTTATCCCATTGGAAAATATGAACCAATGCCATTTTCAGAGGCCACCAAAAATCAATGGATTCATGAATTAAAAGTGGCCCCTACGAATATTGAAATAGCAATACAACATTTAGATAAAGTTCAGTTGGATACACCTTACAGAGAAGGGGGTTGGACTGTTCAACAACTTATCCATCATGTTGCGGATAGTCACATGAATGCATTCATTCGTTTTAAATTAGCACTCACCGAGGAAACACCACCAATAAAGCCCTATAATCAAGATGCATGGGTGAATACTGCAGATGTACTTAATACACCCATTAATTATTCGACCACCATTTTACATGCTTTACATGAAAGATGGGTAAACCTAGCTACCTCTATGACGGATGAGCAATGGCAAAGAACTTTGTTTCATCCAGAGCGAAATGTGAATCTGACTTTATGGGATATGTTATGCATCTATTCTTGGCATGGCAAACATCATATTGCACATATTAAAGCATTATGTGAGCAAAAAGCTTGGTAAAAATTAAAAGATAGTTCTATCCACTTCGGCAACTAAAAATACGCTTCCCATCACTAAGATTAAATCATGGGAGGTCGCTTTTTCTAATGCATTTTTTATAGCTAAGTTAACATTAGTAAAGGAGGCTCCTTTAAGTTGATGTTGATTGGCTTTAGCAATGAGTTCGTTCACAGGCAATGCTCTAGGAATATGAGATTGTGTAAAATAATAGCAGGCATTGGATGGTAGCAATGCTAATACGGCGTCTACATCCTTGTCCTTCACCATTCCAGTGACAATATGTAATTGTTTGTAATCAATCGTTTCTAATTGTTCCAACAACGCATGAATGCCATGTTCATTATGAGCCACATCCAATACAACATGTGGATTTTTATGCAGACATTCCCATCGACCCATTAAACCAGTTGTATTTTTAATGGATTGTAAAGCTTCAAAAATACTAGCTGCATTTAAATTCCAACCCATACTTGATAATAGTTGCGCCGCTACTAACACGCCTTTTAAATTTTTATATTGGTATTTACCTGGAAGGTCGCAAACAAATTTAAAAGTTTCGGTGAATAATGGACTTGATAGATATTGGAATTGAGGTTGATGAAATTCGAATTGTGCACTGTCCCAATTATTTTCAAATGAAGTAAGCGATAAAAAATCTTCAGCAAAATAAATGGGCGCCTGCAACTGCTTTGATTTATCTAAAAAGACATTTTTTGATTCTAGGATGGTTTCGCAAATCACTACTGGAACTTCTTTCTTGATGATGCCCGCTTTTTCCTGTGCAATTTGGGTAAGGTTGTCACCCAATAGTGCCATATGGTCCCAGCCAATATTAGTTATAATACTTAGTATGGGCTGTATTACATTAGTACTGTCTAAACGACCTCCTAAACCTGTTTCAATGATCGCTATATCCACATTTTCCTTTGCAAAATAATCAAATGCCATGCCCACAGTAATTTCAAAAAAACTTGGTTCTGCTTTTTCGATAAATGGTTTCATTTTATTTGTAAAAGAAATGACAAATTCCTTTGAACACATTTCGCCATTCACTTTAATGCGTTCTCTAAAATCATAAAGGTGCGGAGAAGTGTATAAGCCTGTTTTGTATCCCGCTTTTTGTAATATAGCAGCCAATATATGACTTGTGGAACCTTTTCCATTTGTGCCAGCCACATGAATGGTTTTAAATTTTTGTTGGGGTTGATCTAAAAAATCACAAATTGCAATGGTGTTATGTAAATCCGCTTTAATCGCGGCCGCTCCAATTCTACTAAATAAAGGTAAGCGACTGTATAAATAGTCAATGGTGTCTTGGTAGGACATGGAGGTTGAAAATTTTATTGGTTTTCAAACTTAAACTTAACGGTCACATTCGAACTGTGATCGGAAGTATTAAAACTGATCTTGGTAAGGTATTCTACAATGGCTCTTTTATATTTACTCTCATTGGATGAGGATCCTTTTACAATTTGTACAAAACGTCCAACTCCTAAAGGGTTCACTTCAATCTCAGCATAAATAGTAGCTGGTTCAACATCTCCATTAAACATATAGGCTTTTGTTACACGACGATCTCCTTTAGTTACAAAAGGACCTCCTTCACCAGTATAACTTTTTCCATTGATGCTTCCACCGGCTACCCCTTGATCACCTTTGCCACCTGCAATTCCTTGGTCTTTTACATCGTTATAACTATCCTGATTGTTTCCACCTTTGCCATTGCCTCCAGCATATTTACCCATCAATGCTTTTGGTTTTAATGCACGTGGAAGGGGTGTTGATTTTAATTTATTTTTTGCATTTGATGTTTTAATGGCCTCGTCATTTGCGTCGGTTGAATTGGTATTTAATTTCAGAGCTTTAAGTGAGGAACTCGCTTTCACACTTTTTGAAGTACCTACTTCTGGACTAGGCGCTTCCTTACTTAAGGGTGCAATGTCTCCAGTACCTGTTGTGCTATTTCCTAAATTCACTTCCATATAAGTAGGTTCGGGCGGAAGAATAGTAGGAGGTGCTTGCTGCCAATGTAATAAAATAAACAAAAAGGAGAGCAGCACGCAAATAAGCGTCGTATAAATTCCTGCTTTTACATTTTTCTGTTGTTCAAAGTTCAATTGCATACAATAAAATTAATGTAAAAATACATCATAACCCAATCTGCAAAGGGTAGCTATGATAACGATTAAAAATACAGTACGAATAAATTGGTTTCCTTTTTGAATGGCCATTTTAGACCCTATGATTCCTCCTATGGCATTACAAAAGGCCATAGGTAGTGCAATGCCCCATAGGATGGATCCTTTCAAAATAAACAATAAGATAGATCCTAAGTTGGTCGCTAAATTTACCACTTTAGCATGTGCATTGGCTTGTAAAAAATCAAAACCTAAAAAACTAATAAAAGCAAGTACCAATAAACTGCCGGCACCCGGTCCGATAAAGCCATCATAAAAGCCTAGCGCTAAACATAAAAAGGCCCCTTTTTTATTGGAAAACGACAATTGTTTTTGTGCATTGCCCTGTCCCAAATTTTTTTTAGTAAAAGTGTAAATAGCAATCAGCACTAATACAAAAAATATTATGGGTTTCATATATCTATTACTCACAATAGTCAAGCAATAGGACCCAGTAAAGGAAGCTACAAATGCAATACAAGTAAAAAGCAACATTCGACGAAGTGGAATTTTGACCTTTTTAAGGTATTGTCTTGCGGCAAAAAAAGTACCAGTAAAGGACGGAATTTTAAGGGACCCAATTACGCGCGCGACCGATTCATTGGGAAGGAGGATCAAGCCTGCGGGCGTTTGAATTAATCCGCCTCCGCCCACAATAGCATCTACAAAACCTGCAACAAATGCAATGCAACAAAGTAATATCAAAGTGCTATCCATGCGGCTTAGTTGATGGCCAAGTATTGACGATAATACCTGATATAATAATCAAACCACTTATTGCTTGAAATAAAGTGAAAGTTTCGTTTAAAATAAATACGGCTTCAATGGAGCTTAATAATGGAATCAATGTTCCAAATAAGGCGGTCTTGCCCACGCCCAAACGGTGAATGGCACTATTCCATAAAAAGTAGGCGACAGTAGAATTTCCTATGCCAATATATAAAATGATCAATAAAAATGTATATGAAAAATGAATAGGTTGAATATAAGCCATTTCATAAAAGGAAAAAGGAAGCAATATGATAGCGCCAATTGCAAACAAGCATAATAAAAAACTATTAGGTGAAATGCCAGCTGGTTTTTTTTTCACAAACACATTATAGGATCCAAAACAAAATCCAGCAGCAACCATCCATAAATCACCTGTGGCAAATTTGAATTGTAAAATATTATGTACATCTCCTTTTGAAATTAAAAATACAATGCCCACTACACCTAATAAAATACCCGTTATATTTTTCCAATGTAATTTTTCGTTGACAACAAAGGCTGCCAAAACGGTTGCTACAATGGGATGAATAATGGATCCAATCAATGCCATGTTGATGGCTGTTGTATAATGGCCCGAAGTATAAATTAGTGTGTTGTAAACAGCAAAGCCCACTAATCCCATCAAAAAAAAGTAGGATTTGTGTTGTTTAAAAATAGGAAGTTCTTTAATAAAATTTTTATAAGCAAAAGGCAACATGGTGATGGTTGCTAAGGTCCATCTTAAAAAAGCCATGCTTATGGGACCTGCTAAGTGAATGGCATACCTTGAAACAATAAAATTACCTGACCAAATAAAGCTCGCAGTAATGGCTAGCAAGGCACCTATTTGATTTTGTTTATTGTAATGAATTTTCAATATCACATTTTTAATGATGAGCAAAGTGCTCGCTAAAATTACCTTTAATCCTTTCAATAGGAGGGTTATAATATCCAAATTTCAAATTTGGGAACTCTTCATGTATTAAATCCATCATTTGTTTAACCCCCATAATTTCACCCACTTCTGTGACGCCAATTTTTCCTAAATACCAATCTGGATCAATATTGAAATTACGCCATTGTATCATCTTTAAATCGGTATCAATTATTAATTGTCTTAATGCTTCGTATTCAGCAACACTATCGGTCATGCCTGGAAAAACAAAATAATTAATACTGGTCCACTTGCCTGCGGCTGACATTACTTTTAAACTTTCAACGATATCATTAAAGGTGTAGTTGTTAGGACGATAATAAGGATTATAAATTTCGGGTCTGGCCGAATTGGTGCTCACTCTCAAACTATCCAAACCTGCTTCCGCTAAAATTTTAACAGCAACGGGATTGGATCCATTGCTATTGATATTAATGCTCCCTTTTGGAGTATGTTTTCTGATTTCAATTATTGCTTCCTTAATTGTTTCCCACATTAATAAGGGTTCACCTTCGCAACCTTGACCAAAACTCACAATAGGGAAAGGGGCAGTCATTAAATGAGGTACAGTATATTCTATCACTTCCGCTGCGGTGGGTTTAAAACTTAATCTTTCTTGATTGGAAACAATTTCTTCTTCAATGGGTTGAAATGATATACAACCAATGCAGTTAGCATTACATGCAGGTGAAATTGGGATAGGGCATTCCCATCTACTCATTGCAAAATTGCGTGCAGCAGGACATTCATAAGTCATGCAACAATTTTCCATTAAATGTTGTACCAATCTATTTTCAGGATATGTTTTTAATAAATGTTCCGTACCCATTTCAATGGTAGCTTGATCATATCCTTCGCAGTCTTGTCTAATATCTTTTTCAATTCGGATAGCCGGCACATAGTTTTTTCCATCTAACCAACCTACTGCAGTATAACAAAACAAGGGCAAAGTAGGAGCGTCAGGTAAAGTTTCATAGGCAGCAATATACAAACCGGTGTGAGCTGGAGGAATAAAAGCAGCTACTGCCCAACCTTTCTCACAAATACGCATTTCGCCTGTTTCAACATCGATGCCAATACCACGACGGCCAGGTAGTTCATATAAATTACCTCCATTGGGTAATTCAATCCATTCATCTAAAGGAATTGGATAAGCGTCCCATCCAGCTCGACCTGATACGTATAAACTAGTGTCCTCAAAAATTTGACCTTCGCCATCAGAATATAAAATATAGGGAGATGAATTTAATGACATAGTTCAAAGGTATTAATAAGCATTTGTATTGAAAGGGTATGTGGATATATTATTGATGGGATTGAATCTGTTCCTTACAAAAGGAATTGAATTCCTGTTCAATGGCCATAGTCACGGGCTCGTTAATTTGTTTTTGTATAAGATGGTTATTTTTAAAATCAATAGTGATATAATCGTCTTTGATCAACAAATTTTGGATGGCTTGCCAAGGGTAATATTTTTTTGGGAAGCTGTTGATGACAATGCCTGTAGGGTCAACGGCAATTTCGTAAGGAAATTTAACCTGTCTTTCAAATAGGGCTGCTATCAAAAAGATACCTGCAATGATTAATCCGTTTGGTTGCAAAAACCAACCCCAAGAGGCAAATAGTAAACCTAAGCGGTAATAGGGAGCGGTTCCATTTTTTCGTTGAAATAGACAAAAAATCCACCAACTTATACAGGAAGTCATGATGGCAAATATCAATGCAGGCCTAGGAAATAGACCTAAATAGATGGAGTAAGAGAAGGAAAGTGTTGAAATTAACAGCATAAATTGGCTAATTCGGTCCACATTTTTAAAATCTGGACTTTTGCAAACAATGATATAGTCAAAAAGGCGCATAATTAATTGGTTTCTATGTAGGTAAATTATGGGTGCAATTTAAGTGCATTTGTTTAACTTTGCAATATGAAGAAAATGCATGTTGTTTTATTAGTCCTCATTGCCATTGCTATAGTGGTACTGATTAGCTATACCGGAGATTTAAGTAGTTATGAGACAGTGGCTTCTGCAAAGCAAAAGCAAGGCAAATTTGTGAATTTAATTGTTAAAATAGATCATTCAGTGCCGGTGGATTATGACCCAGTGAAGGATCCTAATTTATTGCAGTTTCACGTGCAGGATAGTTTAGGAGGTAAAATTGGTGTTGTCTATCATAACACTATGCCAACCGACATGGTTAAGTCAGAGCGTTTGGTTTTAAAAGGACGTGTGCAAGGAGATCATTTTGAATGTTCTACCATTGTAATGAAATGCCCTTCTAAATACAAGGACAATCCTGATGCAATGAAGCAACAACCTGTTACCATTAGTAATTAATCTTTTTATACATTTTAATGAATACAACAACATTTATAGGGGAGCATTTACTTCCAGGTCAAATAGGTTATTTTTTAACTATACTTTCTTTTGTGGCTTCCTTAGTGGCCACTTTTGCATTTGCAAAAGCATTTTATTCGCAACAAATAGAAACAGAAACCCAATGGAATAAATTAGCAAAAACAGCATTTATTATTGAAGCAGTGGCTATTTTTTCTTGCTTCTTGGTTTTATTTTATATTATTTATCATCATTTATTTGAGTATAAATATGCTTATTCGCATAGCGATATGAGTATGCCCATTCAATATTTATTGAGTTGCTTTTGGGAAGGTCAAGAGGGTAGTTTTTTATTATGGAGTTTTTGGCATGCTGTGTTAGGGCTTATTGTGATGACACGCGCCAAAAAGTGGGGAAAAAATATTAATGGCGTCATGATGGTGCTCAACTTTACACAAGTTTGTTTGGCTACCATGATTGTTGGATTTTATATTCTTGATTTTAAATTAGGAAGCAGTCCGTTTACTTTACTAAGACATGAAATGCAATGGCCTATTTTATCTCGACCCGATTATTTACAATTCATTAAAGATGGCACTGGATTAAATACCACATTACAAAATTATTGGATGGTGATACATCCCCCTGTTTTGTTTTTAGGATTTGCATCTACCACCATTCCTTTTGCATTTGCAGTAGTAGGCTTATTGAAAAAAGAAAATAATTGGATGGATTCCGTATTGCCTTGGGCTACTTTTTCTGCAGGTATATTAGGATTGGGTATTATGATGGGTGCTGCTTGGGCATATGAAAGCTTAAACTTTGGCGGCTATTGGGCTTGGGATCCAGTTGAAAATGCTTCCTTGGTACCATGGTTGGTTTTAGTAGCAGGAATTCATACTTGCATCATCTATCGAAAAACAGGCACTAGCTTAAAAGCAACTTATTTATTTTTTGGTATCAGTTTTTTAATGGTACTATATTCCACTTTTTTAACTCGTAGTGGTATATTAGGAGATACATCGGTGCATGCTTTCACAGACTTAGGGATGAATGCTCAATTGTTGGGCTATTTATTAATTTTTGTCATTCCTTATTTTGTATTGTTTATTATCCGGTATAAAAATTTAAAAGAAACAGTCTCTGAAGATGAAATGAGTAGTAGGGAATTCTGGATGTTGGTAGGGTCAATGGTATTATTTTTATCTGGATTGGTGATAACTTCTATTACTTCAATACCAGTGGTTAATAAATTATTAGGAACTAAAATTGCACCTCCTGAGGATGCGGCTTTTGCACACAATCAGGTTCAAGTGTTTGTCGCCATTATCATAGGATTATTAACTGCAGTGGGTCAATATTTAAAGTTCAAAGAAACCCCAAGAGCTTATATTATTTCAAAATTAAAGATGCCCATTTTAATTACGATAGTCCTGACTAGCGTGATCTATATTTTTATAGGGGTAGCATATACAGAAAAAGGCATAGGATTTACAGGTGCCATTTATGTCGCAATATTTTCAGCAGTGTATGCGGTTGTCGCAAACTTATTTTATTGGCTTAGTATTTTAAATGGCAAATTAAAATCAGCTGCAGCTAGTATTGGGCATATCGGATTTGGCTTGGTTTTAGTAGGTATCTTAATTTCATCTTCTAATAAAACGGTACTTAGTTGGAATACAACAGGCATATCTCCTTTAAAAGAGGATAATTCTAAAAATAATCCGACAGGTAATCCAAGAGAAAATATTACTTTATTTGAAGGATTGGCAACGGATATGGGTAAGTATATGGTGACTTATCAAAGAGACACATTAGATGGATTAGATAAGCGATTTTTTGAACTTATGTTTAAGGAGAAAAATTCGGACCATCAATTTTTATTATATCCTGATGTTTTAAAGAATAATAAGATGGAGGGGTTCTCAGCAAATCCAGCAGCGAAGCATTATTGGAATAAAGATATTTTTGTGTATGTGACTTCTTTTCAAGACCATAGCGAATCAGATACGATCAGTTTTAAACCTCATCAGATTGCAATAGGAGATTCTATTTTTTACAGTAATGGTTATATTAAATTAGAAAAGGTTTTAATCAATCCTAATAAAAATGCCCCAGTAGGTAATAATGAATTGGTTTTACAATTAACAGTGACTTCAAAGGAAGGATTAAAATATGAAGCCACTCCAGGTATCTTATTACAAGGCATGACTTTGCAACAGGAGTTGGATACCGTAAAAGCGCAAAATTTAATATTGAGTTTTAATAAAGTGGTGGATCAGAAAAAAGGAGTATTAGAGATTGGTGTAAAGGAATCGGCTTCCTTAACTAATTTGATTACTTTAAAAGTGTATGAATTCCCATTTATTAATATTTTGTGGTTGGGTATCATTGTCATGACTATTGGTTTTATGATGTCTTCTTATGCTAGGTTTAAAAAGTTGAAAGCTTTATGATAAGCATGTTTAAATATGTTCTCATTATTTGTTTGGTAGGATTATGTCCTTTGATTAATTATGCGCAACAAAATACAGATATCATAAGGGTGGAAGCGTTTATTACACCCGAAAGGGATACCATTCCTCAATCTTGGTTGCCCACAGTTCAGGTAGGAGCGATTCAAACCAATCATTGGAAAAATTATTGGAAGGAATGGACAAGGCTTCGCAATGCTGTCTATGTCACTTATCCTTATGCCAAGTCGGCTAGTAAAGTAATTTCAGAAGTGAATGCGCAATTGGTGAATGTATCAGATGAATCGCAACGTAAACAAATTATTAAACTTCGAGAAAAGGAATTGAAAAAAGAATTTGCAGATAAAATCACACAATTATCAATTTACCAAGGAAAGGTCCTCATGAAATTGATTAATAGAGAGACGGGAAATAATTGTTATAATTTAATAAAGGAGTTTAAAGGTAGTTTTAGTGCTGGATTATGGCAAGCAGTTGCCTTTGTATTTGGAAGTAGCTTAAAGCAACAGTATGACCCTCTAGGGGATGATCAAGAAATTGAAAAAATTGTCAAAGAGGTTCAAAAGTTATATGGGTATAAAGGTTGATTTTAGATTGTAATTTAGATAGGTATTTGACGCCTATTTTTGTACCTTTGCCCGAATAGTGGCTACCTCATGAGTGAAGAAAAAAGTTTAAATTTTATTGAAGAAATCATAAGTAATGATTTAGCAGAAGGGAAATATAAGTCCATATTGACTCGATTTCCTCCTGAACCCAATGGTTATTTACATATTGGACATGCGAAAAGCATTTGCTTAAATTTTGGCTTGGCTAATCGATTTGGAGGTGCAACTAATTTACGATTTGATGATACCAATCCAGCAAAGGAGGAAGTGGAGTATGTGGATAGTATTAAAGCAGATGTGCAATGGTTAGGTTTTAATTGGATTAAGGAATGTTATGCCTCAGATTATTTTGAACAATTATATCAATATGCTATTCAACTTATAGAAAAGGGATTGGCCTATGTGGATGATAGTAGCGCCGAAGAAATTGCTTTACAAAAAGGGACTCCAATAACACCGGGAACTGGTAATGCTTTTAGAGATAGGACTATTGCAGAAAATTTATCATTATTTACTGAAATGAAGGAAGGGCGATTTGAGGACGGTGCAAAAGTGTTGCGTGCTAAAATTGATTTAGCAAGTCCTAATATGCATCTTCGTGATCCATTATTATATCGAATTAAAAGATCACATCATCATCGTACTGGTGATGTTTGGTGTATTTACCCCATGTATGATTTTGCACATGGACAAAGTGATGCAATAGAACAAATCACGCATTCCATTTGTACATTGGAATTTATACCACATCGTCCATTATATGATTGGGGTATTGAGCAATTGGGGTTATTTCCATCAAAACAATATGAATTCGCTCGATTAAATATGACTTATACCATCATGAGTAAGCGCAAGCTTTTGCAGTTGGTATCAGAGGGTCATGTGACAAGTTGGGATGACCCTAGGATGCCAACTATTAGTGGTATGCGTCGTCGTGGTTATACTCCGCATAGTATTCGTGATTTTTGTGATCGTATTGGTATTGCAAAGCGTGAAAATATTATTGATTTTAGTTTATTGGAATTTTGTGTTCGGGAGCACTTAAATAAAATTGCACAAAGGCGCATGGTGGTGACAGATCCTATCAAATTGATTATCACTAATTACGATAAAGGGGAGGAGATGCTTACTTCTGAAAATAATCCAGAGGATGTAGATGGAGGATTACGTGCTGTACCTTTTAGTAGTGAACTATGGATACAAAGGGATGATTTTATGGAAGAGCCAACTAAAAAATATTTCAGATTAGGGCCCGGATTAATGGTTCGATTAAAGAGCGCCTACATTATTAAATGTGATCGTTTTGAAAAAGATGCATCTGGCCAAGTTCAAACCATTCATGCAAGTTATTTTTCAGATAGCAAAAGTGGATCTGATACATCAGGTCTTCATGTTAAAGGGACACTGCATTGGGTGAGTGCAAAGCATGCAGTGCCAGTAGTGTTGAATGAATATGATCGGTTATTTAATGTAGAAGATGTAGCGAATGCCGAGGGCGATTTTAAAGATTATATTAATCCCAATTCATTAAATACGATTACAACTGCTTGGGCAGAGCCGGCTATATTAAATGATGCTCCAGAAATAAGGTTTCAGTTTTTAAGAAAAGGGTATTTTTATCAAGATACGACAAGTACAAAAACTAATTTGGTATTTAATAGAACGGTTACCTTAAAAGATGCTTGGGCAAAAGAGCAAAAAAAATAAAAACGCATGTTAACGCCGGAAAACTTTAAGGAGCATTGGGAAAAAAAGTTTCCGGATATTAGTTTAACACAGACCCATTTTTTATTGGCTGTCAGTGGAGGATTAGATAGTGTAGGATTAACCTATATGATGCATTTATTAGGTGCAAAATGTACCATTGCGCATGTCAATTTCCAATTAAGAGCAGCCGAAAGCACAAGAGATGAACAATTCGTCACCAATTTCGCAAATCGTTTACAAATTCCATTTAAAGTAAATCGTTTTGATACAGCGGCCTATGCGCAAAATTACAAGATGGGAATTCAGCAAGCCGCAAGGGAAATTAGGTATGCCTGGTTTGCACAGTTGATTCAAGAAATTAAATCGGATGAATCGGGAACCCCGAAAACAAATAAGGTAGTATTATTAACAGCGCATCATGCAGATGATCAAGTAGAAACTGTATTAATGCAATTATTTCGTGGGACAGGATTACACGGTTTAACTGGGATTCCAGAAACCCGTAATGAAGCGATTCAAATTTGCCGACCCTTATTAGGGTTCACTAAAAAACAAATTGAAAGTTTTGCAAAAGAATATTCATTAACCTATGTGGAGGATAGTTCAAACGAAAAAAATGATTATACAAGAAATTTAATTAGAAATAAATTAATTCCATCTATTCAAGAGGTTTATGAGCATGTGACGGAAAATGTATTAGATACGGTGGCTCGATTAAAAGAGGCAGAAGGGATTGTGAATGCTACCGTAAGTGCTTTTTGGAAAAAAGGTATGAGATGTCGTCATGGAATTGAAACTATTTCTATTCCACATTGGAAAAAAGTAAAGGAAAATCAAACCTATACATGGGGCTTTATTCAATCATATGGATTTAAGCCTTCGCAAATTTTGGAAGTGCATAAACTTTTAGATGCTCAAAATGGCGCATACATTGCATCTGCCACCCATCGATTTATAAAATACAATGAAACGATACAAATTGTTCCTAATATTTCTGATTCGGAACATTTGATGGTCTATGTTGGTGAAGGCGATCTGCAAACTAAAAATGGTTTGTTACATTTTGAAACCATAGAAGCGTCTATGATGGGAGAAATAAAAAAAGAATCGCATTATGCTTATTTAGATGCAGATAAATTAGATTGGCCATTATTATATAGGACATGGCAAGCATCAGATTATTTTTATCCATTAGGGCTTCGTAAAAAAAAGAAACTAAATCATTTTTTAGGAAGTTTAAAATTGAGCCCTGTTGTAAAACAAAGAGCTGGAATAATTACAATGGGAGATAAATTATTATGGGTAGTGGGCCAACGAATTGATGACCGATTTAAAATAACACCACAAACCAAAACGGTTCTTTTGATTACCTTGCTAGATAGATTTTAATCTGTTCAATAAAAGAGGACAGTACATTATAGTTTCCAATAAAATAACTTGTTACAATTAAAAAAATAACGCCATAAATGGAGCCCCATAAATGAGCGCTATGGTTGATGCCTCCTTGTCCATTTTTAGAGAGGTAAGCGGTTAATCCAAGATAAATCGGCCCAAATATAAATCCAGGGATAATTGGTGGAATAAAGAAAAATCCAATTTGCATTGTTGGTTGTAAAAAAATACCAACAAAAACAATCGCAGAGACTGCACCAGAAGCCCCTAAGCTTTGATAATTATATTGTTTGTAATGATTCAAATAAGTTGGAATCAAACAAACCACTAAGGAACTAATATAAAGTACAATATATAAAGTGCTACCAGAGGATCCAAATATCATTTTGAAGTATTGTTCGACATAATCCCCAAACATATAAAAGGAGAACATATTAAAAGCTAAATGAATGAAGTCGGCATGAATAAAACCGGAACTTATAAATCGGTACCATTCGTTATTTTGATGAACAGTATATGGATGAAATATTAATTTATCCATATAGGCTTCATTGTACATGGCAATAATTGAAATAGCGACCGTGAAAATAGTTATATATAAAGAGACGCTCATAAAGATGAATTAATCGTGGTGGTATTTTTCATTGGCTAAGATACTACAAGCCCTGTAAACTTGTTCTGCTAAAATAAGTCGAACCAGCATATGAGGAAAAACAAGTTCAGAAAGAGACCAAGTGAATTGAGCTCTTGCTTTGATTTCGCTAGAAACGCCATAAGCACCACCAATTAAAAATACAATTCGGTGAGCACTTTGATTGGCTTTTTGTTGAATAAGTTGAGCCAATGCTGGGGAGCTTAACATTTTGCCAGTTTCATCTAATAAAATGAGGACATCATTAGGTAATAATGCTTTTAAAATGGAGGAGGCTTCCTCTTTTTTTAATTGTAATGGGTCATTGCTTTTTGCAGGAGAAATTAAAAGCCAATCAACAGGGTAGTAGTGACTAATTCGTTTAGTAAAATTAGCGACGCCTTCTTTAATATAGGCTTCATCTGTTTTACCTACTGACCAAATTGCAATTTTCATATATCTGATTTACGAAGACAATGTACAAAAACAATATTAAAACTTAAACATAATAAGATTTTAAACAAATATATATTCAATAAATTATATATAGTTAAAATATATTTTTAAAAAAATGATTTTCATCATAAATTTTTAAAAAAACATTGTTAAATAGACTAGTTTTACAAATATTATTAAAAATATATCCCCCATATGCTTAAGCTAATCCCCCTAGCTGTATTAACACTTTTATTTATTAGTCCTTCGATCAATGCCCAGTCAAATTATAAAGTCATTTCTAGTGTGGAAATGGGTAATTTACAATGTAAGTACTTTAAACTTGAAGCTGCTCATTCTTTAAGTAATTATACTATTCAAATCATATTTCAGAGTCAAAAGTATATTTATAAACCTGAGCAAGATACCATACCACTTAATACAAGCGAGCAAACTCAAAAGTTGATAAATGATTTAAAAATGGGAATCCTTGTTATTGATGATGAGGAGAAGGATATTAATATTCAGAATGAGACGTATTCAATTTATAAAAACAAAGGGTATACCGAAAATAAATTTTTAGTCATTGCTAATAAGGACAAAAAGGTAATAACGCCTGTCAATAAATATTTTATACAACAATTGATAGACTGGCTTAAGGCGATTGATTTTGGGAAGGGATAATTTTGTTCTATTGCGCTCTATTTTGCTATTTTTCATTACATTTATACTTACATAAAACACCTATATTAGTATATTTTAAATGCAATCCCCACAATCATATATAAAATATTTAGTATTAATAATTGGGGTACTGTTTTCTACTTTAATTAATGGGCAGGACTTTTCTAATAAAGGACGTGAATTTTGGGTGGGTTATGGAAGCCATGTCGCTATGTATTCGTCAAATGGCATACCTATATCAAGTGGAGGTTCGCAGGATATGGTGTTGTATTTTACATCAGATCATGATGCAAATGTGATTGTTGACATTCCAGCAACAGGTTGGAAAAGAAGTTATAAAGTATTTGCCAATCAAGTGACAACCACAGAGGCAATGCCCAAAACGGGTGCTGAAGATGCCAGAATAGCAAATGAAGGGCTAAATAAAAATGGCATTCATATTACATCAGATGTTGGAATTATTGCATACGCTCATATTTATAATCAAAGTCAATCAGGAGCAAGTTTATTATTTCCTGTCACTACTTTAGCTAGAGAATATTATTCTCTCAATTTTACCCAAGTTTCCAATAGTAACAATTCATATTGTTTCGCTTATGTTATTGCGACAGAGGATAATACCAATATTGAAATCATTCCTACTGCAAATACAATTAATAATAACATGGGCGACACCATTAAGGTGGTGCTCAATAAAGGAGAAATCTATAATATTTTTGGCAAATTAACCAGTACTAGATCTCCATGGTTAGGAGAGGACTTAACGGGTACGAAAATTAGGTCAGTAGCCACTGCGACTAGTCCTTGTAAAAAAATTGCGGTTTATTCTGGATCCGGTAAACTATCTATCACTTGTAATGGATCTGCAGGAAGTTCTGATAATTATATGCAACAAGCATTCCCCTCTAATGCCTGGGGCAGAAAATATCTTACAGTACCCACTTTTAAAATGCCTGTGAACTATTTTAGAATTGCAGTGACAGATCCCAATACTGTGGTAAAAGTAAATGGGGGTATTTTAAATGCAGGTCTATTAAAAAATGATTTTTATTATGAATATACAAGTAGTACACCTGATTTAATTGAGTCCGATTTGCCAATTATGGTTGCTCAGTATATTACCACTTCGTCAAGTTGTGGTAATTCAAATTTTACAATTCCAGGTCAACCATCTGCAGGTAATGGCGCGAATGGGAATGGCGATCCTGAAATGATTTATTTAAGTCCTGTTGAACAAACAATTAATAAAGTAACCATAAATTCTACAAGTAATTATGCAATTTATGATCATTATGTAAATATTGTCATTCCTAATAAGGGAATCAATTCATTGACCATAGATGGGGTGGCTCCAACAGGTGTTTATTCACATCCCAATGATAGCAAGTATAGTTATTTACAATTTCCCGTAGAAGCTGGTTCGCATACCATTTATTCTGATTCTGGTTTTAATGCAATTGCTTATGGTTATGGGTATGCGGAAACTTATGGTTACAATGCAGGTGCTAATGTGAAGGATTTGTATCAAACATTGTCTATTAGTAATCAATATGCGATTGAAAATAATGCCATTACTTGTAAAGGAAGCCCATTTAAAGCGGCAATTACCCTTCCTTACAAACCAATTTCCTTAAAATGGAAGGTGCAAAACTATAAAGATTTTATTGAAAATGCTCCTTTGCCCATAAGCTCATCTTTTATTAATGGGAAGGAGATTTTTAAATATATTTTGGATACAAACATCATTTATAATACAGTGGGCACTTTTAATTTCCAGGTACTTGCAAATAATCCAACTGCAGATGGATGTAGTGGGGAACAAGAAATTAATTTTGATTTAACTGTGATAGCTCCCCCTGCTGGGAATTTTAATTTAATTACTAGTAATTGTATTCAGGATTCAATAACATTATCGGATAATACTCCAATAGGAGACAAGCCAGTATATAAATATTTTTGGAATTTTGGAGATGGAAAGTTTATAGATACCATAAAAAATGTCAAATTTAAGCCCAATAGTGAAGGTACTTTTAAGGTAAGATATGTAGTTGCTAATACCATTGGTTGTTTAAGTGATACGATATCTAAAACAATAAAAATAGATAGTGCTATCAATGTTAATTATTCGATTTCAAAATTTACTTGTCAAAATAAGGATGTAGAATTAATTGATTTATCAAAATCAAGGGGTGCGGCTATTATGCAAAATTGGATTTGGGATTATGGTGATGGCTCAAAATTGGATACTATAACAAGCAATGCCAAAGTGAAGCATCAATATAGCCAACTACAAACTTATACCTCAAGCTTAATAGTTCAAACTGTCAATGGTTGTAGTAGTTCAAATTCTGTTTCAGTCATAATACATCCTAATCCTCAGATTGCGGTCAAATTACCCGAAGTTTGTTTAGAAGATGCATCTGCAAAATTCATTGATCAAACGACAATCGCTGATAATACTTCTAATCAATTCTCCTATTTATGGAATTTCAATGATTCAACATTTAAAACATTTCCTGATCCTGTTCTATTGAGCTCTAATGCAACTAAAGTAAAAAATCCCGAAGTAAAGTATAAATTTCCTGGAAAATATATCGTCTCCCTCAGGGTTTTGCAGGATCAAACAGGTTGTGTCGATTCGGCCAGACTAAGTTTTACAGTAAATGGTTCTATTCCTAAGCCGCTATTTTATGTATTAAAAGATACAGCGCTTTGTAGTAATGAATTTGTAGAAATCAGAGATTCATCTTGGGTAGATATTGGTTCAATCGGGAAACTGAATATTGAGTGGGGTGATGGTACTGATTCTACTGTTGATGATCCTACGCTTAATAAAATTTATAAACATTTGTATAAAAACATCACTGCGCCATCATCATTAAATTTAAACTATAAAGTCAAAGTTAATGCTAGCTCAGGTATCGTTTGTCAAGCTGCAGTTACAAATACACTTTCCATTGTGCCACCTCCCGAGGACCCTGTGATCACCACCCTAAAGGATTATTTATGTAAAAGCGATACATTAGTATTGCACACTCTAAGTAAAGGAGGAGCGCCTCCATTTATAAATGCTTGGACATCTGAAAATGCAAATGCGACAATAAGGGATAGCGTCATTAAAGGAATCATAACAGGTCAAGTGCAAACATCTTTAATAGTAACTGATCAAAAAAAATGTCATTATACTTATTCTAATCTTCCATTTTTTAATACCATGATTGTTCGAGATATTCCAATAGCAACTATTGCAGCAGTAGACACTATTATTTGCAATGGCGATGCAATTACGCTTACTGCACAAGGCGATAACCCTGTCACCTATTTTACTTGGTATCGTAATGATACATTATTGAACCAAACCCCAGTTGGTAGCATTGTTCAAAATTTACCAGGGAGGTATAAAGTAACAGTGAATGACGGTAAGTGTAATTCAATTCTAAGCGAAGCTGTAAAAATATCAGCATTAAATATCACAAAGTATAATTTTTCACATAAGCTTAAAATATGTATAGGGGTACCCTTTGCAGTTACTACAAGTGCCGTAGATCAATACAATGTTCATTATAAATGGGATTTTGGCGATGGGTTTAATTATTTAAAAGCAAGTCCAGGCAGTCATAAATACATAAGTAAGGGGTCTTATAGCATTAAATTGAATGTAACTAATGACTATTGTCCTAAATATGATTATCAAGTGATAGGGTCGCCAATTAAGGTGGAAGCGGCGGTCACTCCAAGCACTTATAAGTTTTTCTTTATAGCAAAACAACCTTTTCGATTGGTAACAAAAACAGATCCAGGGTATGTTCTCTATACTTGGGATCCTATCACATTTTTAGATAAGCCCAATCAGCCCAATCCTATTTTTATGGGGGATCAGTCCACCGATTATACATTAACTAGGACAGATACTGCAACATCCTGTACCGTCACGGATGAGTATGAAATTATTGTTTCTACACAAATTTTCGTGAATTTACCAAATGCATTCACCCCAAATAATGATGGGCTTAATGATGTTCTTAAAGTGGAATATAGCGCTGGGATAGGCAGTGATTTTAATTATAGAATATTTAATAGGTGGGGTAAATTATTATTTCAAACAAAAGATATTAATAAAGGTTGGGATGGTCGCGATCCAAATGGTATATTGCAGGAAATGGACGCATATAATTATTTTTTAGAATATAATTATATTGACCCACTGACTCAAAAATTAGAAACAGTTAAGAAAACTGGATCTGTTATTTTATTTAGATAATGATTAAATTAAAAATTATACTAGGTTTTTTGTTTTGCTTTATATTTTTATATAATGCGAAATCACAAGCGCCATTTATTTCACAAAATTTTAATAGTACTCAATTTTTTAATCCTGCAAGTGTTGGGTTTGGTAGTTATAATCGATTTAATAGTATTTATCGTAGTCAGTTTTCTGGAGTGGGCAGACCCTACAAGACAATTGGATTAAATTTAGATTTCGGCTTTCTTAAAAACGAAGGTGCTGAAATGAATAATTTAGGATTTGGTATACAGGGAATTTCTGAGCAGGTTTTAGATGGCATTTTGCAAACCAATTCTATTACTGCAACTATTGCCGATCGCATATTTTTTGATGATTTAAGAACCAATTTTTTATCAATTGGTATTGGTACCACTTTTGTTGCTAGGACCATTGATAATTCATCACTAATTTTTGGTGATCAATTTACAGCTGGTCGTTTGTTGAGTGCAAGTAGTTTAGAAGTGCTTAATAACAATAATTTGTCAAAGAATACTATTAATGTGGGTTTATTGTATTCTCATAATGATAATTCATCTTATATGCAAATTGGGCTGAGTTCCTATTTTATAAATCGATCCACTGGTTATAACACAACCAATGATAGTCTTAGAGTGAATCCGATTAATGAGTTTAGTCAAACATTAGCACAATTCAATTATGAACAGGTACTTGGGGACAACAAAACTTTAATGATACATGCTAATTATCAAAACAGGTACGAAAACGAATTTATTTTTGCTGGAGGTGCTATTGGGCTTCCTTTTAATGAAACTTATGAATCAACTAATCGATTGTATATAGGTTGTTTTTATCGATCAAAAGATGCCTTGATACCCTACATTGGATTAATGTTAAATAAATACAAGTTTGGTATGACTTATGATATTTATAAAAATGACATGACAATAGCCAATTTGAAACCTCAAACATTTGAGTTTACATTATCAACTTATTTTGGAAAACGAAGAAATGAGGGAATCAGGAGTATTTTTGATTAACCCTGTGTTAGATAATTCCAATTATTTATTTTTAGGAATTTGCTTTATTAACCAATCCGTTAATTCTTTTGCTGCTTGCATATTTTGGTAGGAAGGATTCAGGCGATCATTCACAATATACTCATTGTATATCCATGGATCGCCAACTGCAAAAACGGATCCTTTCCCATATTGACTTATAGCCATAATAATATCTCTATTATTTTCAAGACATGATTTTGCAGGTTGATGAATTTGAATTGTGCTGATTCCTTTTAAATACAATTGTTTTGCTTTTTTAAAAATCGGATTTCCTTTTGGGACCATTATTGTTCCAACAGAAATATCTTTTATCACAGTGTTCCTTACTTTATTTGTGAAATGAATACCAAACTTATTTGCGAGTGAATTAAAGTGGGGTAGTTCTGCGTTTGAAGAGTCGTTGGCTAATAGGACGAGTATGCCCCCTTTGTAAACCCATTCACTGATTATGTTAACCTCTTCCATTTGCATCAAATTTGGATGAGGTGATTCTTTTTGTGTATCTGGGTCTGCGATGATGTAAATAGCAGCTTTATTTAAATTTTTCCTGGTTGGAGCGGTTGTTAATCTTTCTAGATTTGCCCCTTTGCTTTTAAATATTTCTCCCCAAATACTATATCCATTCATCGTGGTGTCTTCCCATATATAATGATATCGAAAGGAACTGCCATCTGGGTTTGTTTTATATTCATTATTATAATAGTAATCTAATTGTACTATTGGTTTTTGAGCAAGACCATTCAAATAAAGAAGGAGTATCAATGGAACCAAAAAGCTGGCAATTTTCATAGTCGATTATATAAATAGATAGGTGCAAATAGGAATCAAATAAATTTAATAATAAATCGTCAAAATATTGGATTTCATACCTGATTTTTAATTAACTTAACATTTCTATGCAAATGAAATTTATTTGGACTTTATTGTTTTTTATTCTTTTAATGAATGGGGTTTTTGCTCAAGACAATGGGTTAAAAAACTTATCCGATGGGAAAACAAGGCCATTGGATAGGAATACTACTTTAGCTAATTATACAGATAATAGTTTATCTCCATTAGAACTTGCACAAGGATTCGAATTACTTTTTAATGGTAATAATTTGGATGGATGGAAATTAGTCGGCCCCCCAACCACAATGGAATCTGGATGGCAAGTGAAGGACGGGGAATTACATATCCTATCAACGGATTCAAGTAAGAATAGGGTACATGGAGATATAATAACAATGAATGAATACAGTTCATTTGAATTAATTTTTGATTTTAAATTAACTGCAGGAGCAAATTCGGGGATAAAATATTTTGTTAGTTTACCTAGCCCTACACAAAGGGCAGGTTTAGGTTTGGAATATCAAATCCTAGACGACGAAAGGCATCCAGATGCTAAGTTAGGTTTGAATGGAAATAGAACCTTAAGTAGTTTATATGATATCATGCCTGCCTCTCAATTAGATGTTCGCTTTAAACAAAATATAGGACAATGGAATCATGGTAAAATTATAGTGCATCCCAATCAGCTTGTTCAACATTGGCTCAATGGCTTCAAAGTGTTAGAATATGTAAAAGGCGATGCTCATTATTTAGAATCGATTGCGAACAGCAAATTTGCAAAAAATAATGAGTTTGCAAAAAATAAAATAACGCCTATCTTAATACAAGATCATGGGGATGCGGTCTCCTTTAAGAATATTAAAATTCGGAAAATTAATTAAGCAACAAATAAACTGTTATGTCAAATTCGAGACGAAATTTTATAAAAAATAGTTCTGCTACTATAGCAGCATTAGGTCTTGTTGAGTTTTTCCCTTCCGATTTATATGCCAATATCAGAAATAAAGTGGGAGCGAATGATAAAATTAACATTGGATTAATTGGTTTAAAAAATCAAGGGTTTAACAATGTTCTTGCTTTTCTAAAAATAAAGGAAGTAAATCTTTTGGCTATTTGTGATATTGATGATGAACAAATCAATAAACGAAAAAATGACCTAATGAAATTAGGGGTAAATGATTTATTAGTTTATAAGGATTATCGCAAATTATTAGAAAATAAAGATATTGATGCGGTCATTATTGCAACTCCAGATCATTGGCATTGCTTGCAAATGACAGATGCCTTATCTGCTGGCAAGCATGTATATTGTGAAAAGCCGATTGCGAATTCAATAGGGGAGGCAATGGCCATGTTATCTGCAACTAATCATTCTGGAAAAGTAGTACAAGTGAATCAATGGCAAAGGAGTGAAAGGCATTTTAAAGATGCAGTAGCATATGTTCAATCTGGAAAACTTGGTAAGATAGTGAATACTAAAACTTGGATTTACCGTGCTACCGATCCGCTACCAGCAGTACCTAACAGCCCTACACCTGTAGGAGTAGATTATGACATGTGGTTAGGACCTGCACCTATGCGCCCATTTAATTTAAGACGATTTCATTATGATTTTAGATGGTTTTGGGATTATGCAGGAGGGTTAATGACAGATTGGGGGGTTCATTTAATAGATATCGTATTATGGGGTATGAAAGCAAGCATACCCAATTCCGCTTCCTCATTAGGTGGAAAAAGAATCTTAGAAAATGATGTTAGAGAAACACCGGACTATATCAATGTAAATTATGATTTTGGACATTTCTCTAATTCTTGGGAACATTATATGGGAACTGGAAGTGGACAATATGGAAGAGGGCATGGCATTGCTTTTATTGGTGTGAATGGAACCCTCGTTGTAAATAGGGAAGGATGGGAAGTCATTCCAGAAAAAAATAAAATGGAAGGCATACCTTTAATTTTAAAATCCGATTCAGGAATGGACTTGCACGCTAAAAATTTCATTGATGTCATGAAGTCCGGTCAACTAGATGATTTGGCCTGTCCTATTCAAGTAGGCACCAATGTCGCAATTAATGCGCACATGGGCAATTTGTCATTAAGAGCGGGTGATCGAATTAATTGGGATCCTAAAAAAAATAAATTTGACAATGAAACAGCGAATCAATTAATAAAACCTACCTATCATAATGGGTATATTTTTCCTAAATACTAATAAAAATTATAAATATGTTTTATCAACTAATGGCTATATCAACAAATTGTTTCAAAAAATCTTTTTTGATTTTATTGATGTTATTTTCTTTAGGTGCAAATGCGCAGTCTATTCCATTGCCTGAACATCCTCGTCCCGATTTTGAACGAGCACATTGGATCAATTTAAATGGTACCTGGGATTTTGAATTTGATAGTTTAAATAAAGGCATTACAAGTCAATGGCAAAAAGGAGCTGTGCCTTTTTCTAAAAAAATTCAAGTGCCATTTCCATGGGGTTCTCCATTATCTGGAGTAAAAGATGAAGCTGATTATGCCTGGTATAAAAAAACGATAACCGTACCTTCTAGTTGGAATAAGCAAAGAGTTTTTGTAACCATCGGGGCTTCTGATTGGGAAACAACCGTATGGTTAAATGGAGTGATGGTAGGGAAGCACCAAGGAGGTTATACTCCCTTTTCATTTGAGTTGACGGATCAAGTTAAATTAAATACGCCTCAGCAATTAGTAATTCGAGTAGATGACAAGCGCCGTGATTTTGCATTATATGGAAAACAAGGATATGGAAATGCAAGAGGGATTTGGCAAACCATATATTTAGAAGGGCGTGAGCAAACTTATATGGAGTCCGTTCATTTTACGCCAGATATTGATGAAAAATCGGTTAAGTTGGATTATGTTTTATCAAATGATTTAGTTCAGGAAGGCGAATTGGTTGTCACCATAAAAACCCCTGATTCGGTGATGGTTTTTAAAAATCCTGTTCCGAAAAATAAAAGTATGGGTTCGGTTGCTTTTGATATTCCAAATCCAAGATTATGGAATTTACAGGATCCCTATTTATATGAAACAACAGTACAATTAAATCAAGATAAAGTGAGTACTTATTTTGGGATGCGCAAAATTTCGGTGGTGAATTTACCCAACACCAGCATTCCATATATCGCACTCAATAACGAGCCTATTTATTTACAATTAACATTAGACCAATCTTATCATCCTGAAGGATTTTATACATTTCCAACAGACGATTTTATGAAAAATGAAATTCAATTATGTAAGGACCTTGGATTAAATGGAATTCGTACACATATAAAAGCAGATGTACCTCGAAAACTTTATTGGGCGGACAAATTAGGCTTGTTGGTGATGTCGGATTTGCCTAATTCTTGGGGGGAGCCCAATGCGAAAATGCAAGCAGAGGCGGAATACACTTTAAGAGAAATGATTAAGCGAGATTATAATCATCCCGCCATTTTTTCTTGGATTACATTTAATGAAACCTGGGGATTAGCGACTAAGCAAGTAGGTACAAAGAAAAATATAAAAACAGGTAGTCGATATTTACCTGTAACACAAAATTGGGTGGCTTCTATGTATTATCTTGCTAAATCTTTAGACCCTACTAGATTAGTAGAGGACAATTCAATTTGTTGTGGTGCTGGTCATACTCAAACAGATATTAATTCATGGCATGAATATTTGCCAGGTTGGGCTTGGGAAAATCATTTAAATACCATTGATAAAAATTCATTTGAAGGAAGTACTTTTCATTTTGAGAATGGATTTAAACAAGGAGGACAACCTAATATTAATTCCGAGTGTGGTAATGTGTGGGGCTATGATGGAAGTACGGGAGATGTAGATTGGAGCTGGGATTACCATAGAATGATTAATACTTTCCGTATTCATCCCAAAGTAGCAGGCTGGTTGTATACAGAACACCATGATGTAATTAATGAGTGGAATGGCTATTGGAGATTTGATCGCACAAAAAAATTTACTGGATTATCTGAAATCGCAGTTGGAATGACCGATAGGGATTTTCATTCTGCATTTTATTTGTCAACAGGAAATGAAATATGTAAAACAGTAAAAGCAAGTGAGGTTTTAGAAATGCCATTATACATTTCTGTGATGTCAGGAAAACAAATAAAAGGGAATCAGCTCTTCATTGAATTTGATGTCGATTTTATGGATAAAACAGGGGCTTCCATTCCTTATAAAATTAATACAATGACTTTTGATTATCAACCTTGGATGCAAAAAAAATTACCTTCCTTTCAATTCAAAGTGCCTGCGATAGCTGGATTAGGAGTTATTAAATTTAAATTAAAAGACGCTTTAGGGAATGTGTTACATACCAACTTTATGAATTTCATTGTAAAGGGAGATATGAATAAAGCAAATTCCACTATCGTTGAAGTTTTGCCTTCAAAATATATCAATGCCACATGGTCTCAAAAAAAATGGGAAGTAATGGATGGACTTAAAATGAATGGGGCAGGAAAAGGATTTTTTGAGTATAGCTTCCCCATTGCAAATGATCTTTCAATTTCAGATGTAAAGGAAGCTTATATCCTTTTAGAAGCATCTGCAAAGCAATTATTTGACAAGGACAAAGGACAGGATTTTAATACCAATCAAGATTATATGTTGGGGGCAAAAGTATCACCACATAAAAATCCAAATTCTTATCCAATGACAGATGAAAAATTATTTCCTTCCGTAATTGATGTTTTTGTAAATGGAGTAAAGGTGAAAACAGTCACTCTGCCTGATGATCCTGCAGATCATCGTGGTGTGTTGTCATGGAATAGCCAATTGCAAGATAAAAAATTAAGAGAAGCGGGTTCCTATGGGTATCTTATCAAATTGCCATTATCAAATGCAGACTTAGTGAATGCCAAAGCAAATGGGTTCATCACTTTAAAATTACAAACTCAAAATGAAGGAGGGCTAGCTATTTATGGTGCTGACTTTGGAAGATACCCCATTAATCCTAGCGTTATAATGCTGCGTTAAAATATTTATTGAAATTAAAGTACTTGTTTTTTATGTATCTTGTTGAATAAATTACTACTTAAGTAAATTAAAAATATAACTATGAAATCATTCTTTTTATTACTATTCACTTTTTGTTTTAGCGAAGGTCTTTTTGCACAAAATTCATATGCAATTATTCCGCAACCAGAAAAATTAATACCTATTTCAGGCTCATATACCTTTCAATCTAATAGTACAGTAACTGTGATAGGATCCAATACTGAATTAACTTCTGTTGCGCAGCTGCTTACCGATCAACTTAAAGCTGCTTTTGGTTTGAGTTTATCCGTGAAGACAGGTAAGATGAAATCAACTGGTATCTTTTTTGAACAAAATAATCAATTAGGGGAGGAAGCTTATCAATTATTGATTACTCCTAAAAAAATTGCAATACAAGCTAAAACAGGTAAAGGTGCATTTTATGCCTTACAATCTTTATTTCAGTTAATGCCTTCGCAAATATTTTCAGTTACTACTTCTAACCAAAAACCGACAGCATTTGCTTGTCAAATTGAAGATGCCCCAAGATTTAGTTACCGAGGTTTAATGTTAGATGCAGGAAGGCATTTTTATTCAGTTGCTTTTATAAAGCACTATATTGATTTAATGGCAGTATACAAACTAAATACTTTTCATTGGCATTTGACCGAAGACCAAGGATGGAGAATTGAGATAAAAAAATATCCATTATTAACTAGTATTAGTTCGATCCGGAAGGAAAGTATGGTAGGGAGTTATGGCGATATGAAATTTGATAAAACCCCTTATGGTGGTTTTTACACACAAGAAGACATAAAAGAAGTAGTGGCTTATGCTACAAAAAAATTCGTCACCATTATACCTGAAATTGAAATGCCAGGTCACTCTCAAGCATTATTAGCAGCGTATCCTCAGTTAGGATGTAATCCTGATAAAATATATGAAGTGGCAACGAAATGGGGTGTTTCAGAAGATGTGTTATGCCCAAGAGAAGAGACATTTACTTTTATGCAAGATGTACTTAGTGAAGTAATGAATTTATTTCCTGGGCAATATATACATATCGGTGGAGATGAATGTCCCAAAAAACAATGGAAAGAAAGTAGGTTTTGTCAAGACCTAATTAAAAAATTAAAATTGAAAGATGAGCATGAGTTACAAAGTTATTTTATTGGAAGAATTGATAAATTTATAACATCAAAAGGTAAAAAAATGTTAGGTTGGGATGAGATATTAGAAGGGGGGCTTTCACCTAATGCAATGGTCATGTCATGGAGAGGAACTGCAGGAGGCATAGAGGCAGCAAAATTAAATCATGATGTGGTCATGTCACCTAATAGTTTTTTTTACTTAGACTATTACCAAGCAGATCCTAAAACACAACCATTAGCCATTGGTGGAAATTTACCATTATCCAAATGCTATTCATTTGAACCAGACCTTCCAGAACTAACTGCACAAGAAGCAAAACATATTGTAGGGGTTCAAGCGAATGTTTGGACAGAATATATTGCTACTCCAGCTTATGCCGAATACATGACATTTCCAAGAGCATTGGCATTAGCTGAAATTGGATGGTCACCTAAACGTCCTAAAAATTATCCTGAATTTTTAGCAAGGGTTAAATCAAGCAAAGCCACAATGGATGCTTTAAAAATTAATTACTGTAATGAGGATTTGAAGTAATATAATAATATTGCATGTGCTCCTTATTTTAATTTCCAATTTGATGGATGGTATTTTGGATTAGCCCTTTTATAGGTTGACCATTTTCATCTAACAATTGAAAATTAATTTCCATCACCATGGTAGGCATTATGCCTGAAATGTTTAAAAATATTTCTTTTTTATCTTTACTTAATGTTACACTAGTGACTTCAAGGGTCTTTGTATTATAATGATCAGACCCATATTTTCGAGCTCTTTTTAAATCCCAGGTTTGTACTTGGAAGGATTTTATATTGTTGATGTCCTTACTATTTAATTCATGTGAGAATCGAATTCGAACCCCTTTTGATTGAACATGAAGTCCAAGCGGAATGACTGCTTTTTCACCATTGTATTTGATTCGATAAAATCCACCTAGTTCTGGTTGTGCGGAACCCCATGCAGATAAACCACATGCATATAGTTGGCCATCTGAAGGATTAAATCGGCCACGCATCACACCTGTAGAGAAAGTAGGAATGGGCAATTCAAATACACCGCCTTGCACTTGATTGCCAATTTTTTCAAAAGGCACTACAAATACTTTTCCATAACCATAGGAAAAACTAAGCAGGCTACCATTCAATGGCCCCCAGGCTTTGCTATCCACCCAAAGTAATTCAGAAGGGGATCGATCTATATCTTTTTCAATCCAAGTCAAAGGTTGTTCCATACCCTTATCTGAACTATCCTTAGATGCATTGTAGGCAAACATATTTCCATAAAATCGATTGCCAGGATAAATCCAATTGATTCGATTCATTGGTGTCCAATGTCCTTCTTGATCTGTTACAATAAAACTTCCATCAGGATTAATACATACTCCATTCGCAGCTCTAAATCCATGTGCTATGATAGTAGTGGTTTGTCCATCCTTACTTACTTTTAACAAAGTACCATGCTGAGGTACTAAGGAAGGCCTAGCATGTCTAGCACTCTTAGCATAATAAAAATTACCTTCTTTATCTGTTTGTAGTCCCATTGCAAATTCATGAAAATGATTGGTGACTTGATGGTCACTATTAAAACTTTCATAAAAATCTATTTCTCCATCGCCATTTAAATCATGGAGTTTCACTAATTGATCACGACAGGTGACATATATTTCTTTATCTACAATTTTAATTCCTAATGGTTGAAATAAACCAGATGCAATTCGATGCCATGTTAATTTCCCAGCACTTTGTAAAATGCCTTCAACTAACCAAACATCACCGTCGGTTGAACAAATCACGGCTTTGTTTTTATCTTCTAAAAAATCAATACCACTTAACCTCATCTGATTTTTCCAAGGACTTTGATAGGGTAGTTCCATTCGATCTACTTTAAACGCACCTTTTTGTTCACCCTTTGTAATATTGGTCGTTAATTTTTGTGCATATTGTGGAGCACCCCCTTTAGTATACTGGAATAAATTTTCAGGTTTCTTGGTTGCTTTTGAAATGTTTTCAAAATTATTCACTTTGCTATTGGCAATTAATATTTTAACATTCACTGATTTATTAACAGGAACATTTAATACAAAAAATCCATTTTCTTTTTTTAGAACAGCGTCATCACCTACAATAGCCACTGCGGATTGTATGGACGCAATTCTCATTTTTAAAGGAGTGTTCGATGCACTCATATTTAGTGTTCGTGTAAAAATGGGCATCTCAGTGCTACCCTCGAGTCCTAACTTTTCTAAAACATTTGAGTTACCTACAGTATAGGAAATAATAACTTGATCCTTATAATGATATAAACCTTTGTATTGTGTCCATGTTCTAGGCAAAGGACCAAATCTACGTTTGTCTACAGCTTGAAAACGTGTGTCAATAAAGGAACCATTAAGTGGATTGGCCCAGCTTGGTTCTACAGGAGTTGAATAATGAAGATCTCCAATGGTTCTTGGAGAAATATTATGTTGTCCATTAAAAAGGATGCCTTCCCAATCAATAAATCCTTTTCCAGTCCAAGCACCTGCGATACGCATTAAGTCATGGTCAAAAACCATCCATGCTTTACCTGCAGCAACGCCACCCGTTCCTTCATCTAATCTTACCGCAATTCCTTTATAGGCGAAATTAGCATTCACTAAATTTTCATTTGCAAGTGGTGCACTACCCCCTGAAATTTCTCGAGGTTTTGCATTGGCCTCAACCACTTCATAAGTATTGATTAAAAAATTACCATAATCCATTTCTAACCAACCTTCTTTATGAATCGATGTTGGACCCTTTGATTTACCTTTTGGAAGACTTGATAAATAATTGGAGTCGATATTAAAATAAGCTGCTTTATTTTGTTTTAATACAAATTCTTCTCTGATATATTGTATGACATTGTACTTTTCAACAGGGGTCAAAGTAGTTTGCGCTGGCATGGCACCATAACCTCTAGTTAAAGTTTGGTAAATAGAGTAGGGATCTTTCCCTACTTTGAAAGAATCCTTCCAGTATTTAAATGCGGTGGGAATAGAACCTTCTTTAGTTGGCGTACCATGGCAGTTGATACAGTTACTATTATATGTTTTTTTCCCATCCATATAAGCCTCCTCTTGATTTCGTTGGATGGTATTCATAATACCTTTGTGGTCAATGTCCTTTTCATAAGCAGGCAACATAGCTTCATCCATACTAAATTTTACATTAGGAGGGGTATAAACATTTTGATTATTACATGCCGTCAATGCAAGCATCATTAGAATGAAAATGAAATTGTATTTGTGGATTGTAGCCATTGTTCAGTCATTTATATTATGAAAGGATGAATTCAAGAATTATATTCTTATAATTAAATATACTAATTTAAAATTTCAATCGTATTTCATTATAAATGGGTAGTTTTTCGCTTTTGAGCATCGAATCCTCCAATACCGATCACTTTTAAATAGGTAGTAATAGTTTCTAACATATTTAATTCTACTTTTAATTTTAATTATATGCTATATAATTACTTGTAAAACAATGTATTAAACATAAAAATATAATATATAGAATTTATTCTGAATATTATATTCATTTTTGTTTAAAATTAATGTTAAGTTTATATTAACATTTTAAACAGATAAATTTATGAGACTAAGAAAATTCCTGCTTGTTATTTTTTCAGGTTTAATTAGCCTAAGTGCTTTTTCCCAAACCAAAATAACAGGAACTGTTCAGTCCGAGGACGGGACTGCGCTATCTAAGGCAACTGTAAAATTAATTGGCTCCATTGAAACCACAACAACAGATGCAAAGGGAAATTTTACTTTAACAAGTAAATCTTCCAAAAACACTTTGACAGTTAGTTATGTGGGTTATGAAACTGAGAATTTCATTTTAGCAGCGAATCAAAAATCCATACTCATAAAATTAAAATCTTCTTCATCTCAATTGTCAGACGTGGTTGTAGTAGGTTATGGTACGCAACGAAAAAAAGATTTAACAGGTTCTATCAGTTCTATTAACAGTGATAATATGACTTTGGGTGGAACCGTTTCAAATATAGCCCAAGCAATTCAAGGTAGAGCAGCGGGTGTGCAAGTGCAACAATCTGATTTTTCTCCAGGAGGAAGCATCTCCATCGTCATTAGAGGTGGTAACTCAATCAACACAACCAATGAGCCTTTATATGTAGTTGATGGATTAATTAGTGATAATGGAAAATATATAAGTCCAAGTGATATTGAAGATATTCAAATATTAAAAGATGCATCTGCTACAGCGATATATGGAGCAAGAGGTGGTAATGGTGTTATTTTGATTACTACTAAAAAAGGTAAATCAGGTAAAATGCAATTAGAAGCTGATGTTACAAGAGGTACACAAAATGTTTCTTATAATCCTTCATTAATTACAGGGGCTGAATATGTAGCTACTCAAAATGCAATAGCATCAGAAAATGGTAAACCACCGGTATTCCCATCTAGTCTTCCAGTAGCCAATACCAATTGGTTTAGTGCGGCCACTCAGCCTGCATCTATATTGAATAGTACGATAAGCTTTAGTGGGAATGATAAAAATTCTAAGTTATATATGTCTGGTAATTATTTCAAACAGGAGGGTGTTTTGAAAAGTACCAATATGGAAAGATATTCAGTAAGAATGGGTGCTGAAAAAAGATTTAGTGACCGAGTTAAAGTAGGAGCTAATTTTTATGGTGCAAGTACTAAGTCTAATTTACAACGCTATGTCGCTGATATTACGGCGCCTTTGTATGGTATATTTATGTCTGCGCCCAATTTGCCAGTATATAACGCAGACGGTACTTATTATAAGTATTTAGGTAAAGACAATACCGTAGCAAATATTTTAGAACCTACCAATACGGCGACTAGTCGTTTAATCAATGGTAATATGTTCTTAGATTATGATATCTTGAAAAATTTAACTTTCCATATAAGTGGTGGTTCTGAATACACACAAAGAACTGCTGGACAATATATTCCTAAGACTTTGACAGCGGGTGCAGCCAATGGAGGTATTGCACAGGAGCAAATGAATACCAACTTTAGATGGTTAGCTGAACAATATCTAACCTATAAGTACACAAAAGGGATACATGCAATTACAGCATTAGTGGGAAGCTCTAGTCAAAAAGATGTTGCAGAAAGTTTAACAGCAGGATCAAGTAATTTCTCAACTGATTTATTTTTATTCTATAATTTATATGCGGGTGCTAATCCAACAGTTCAAGGTGCTTCAGTTCCTTCGAGTAGTAGAATTGAAAGTAAATTGGCATCTTATTACGGTAGGTTGAATTATTCATACAATGATAAAGTATTAGCTACTTTCACTATGAGAGATGATGCATCCTCAAGATTTGGACCTAATAATCGTCATGGTCTTTTCCCATCAGGAGCATTGGCTTGGAAATTAACAAATGAATCTTTTATTCAAAAGTTAAATACTTTTTCAAATGTAAAATTGAGAGCTAGTTATGGTATCACTGGTAATGATCGAATTGGTGATTATGCTTTCTTAAGTAGATTCTCTTCTTACGGAACAAGTATTGGTGAAACTACTTTTGTATCTGGAATTGAGCCTGCTTCTTTATCCAATAACAATTTGAAATGGGAAACCACTTATCAGACAGATTTAGGTTTGGATTTAGGTTTTGTTGGAGGCAGAGTGAATGTAACAGTTGATTTATATAAAAAGACTACAAAGGATTTACTTTTAAGTGTGCCTGTAGGTCAATGGTGGGGATTTAGCAGTCAGCTTACCAATGCAGGTTCTATTGAGAATTCGGGTATTGAATTGTCAATTAATACTGAAAATATTAAGAAAGCTAATTTCACTTGGAATTCTACTTTCAATATTGCTTATAATAAACAAAAGACATTGGAGTTGGCCAACAATGTAAAAATTATAAGTACCAATACCGCCAACCCAAGTGGGGTTGTTTCAGGTAGAGAATTCACAAGAATTGAACCAGGTAAAGAATTAGGTGTGTTATATGGATTTATTTATACAGGGGTTATTAAAACAGGCGAAACCTATGCGCCACAACCCAATTCAAAACCAGGAGATCCAAAATATGCAGATTTGAATGGAGATGGAAAACTTACACCTGATGATAGAGCCTATATGGGAAATACCAACCCTCATGTCGTTGGTGGGTTTGGAAATAATTTTCAATATAAAGGTTTTGATTTAGACATTTTCTTCCAAGGAGCATTTGATTATTCTTTGTATAATATGAATCGTTTGGTAATGGAATCAACCACTAGTACCGATGTATTGAATCGATGGGTAGCTGGTAAAAATGAAAGTACAGACATACCAAGAGAAGGCTACTTTAAAAGTATCTATGGTAGTTATGTCAATTCTAGATTTGTAGAAGATGCAAGTTATATCCGATTAAAATCAATCTCTTTTGGATATAATTTACCTGTACATTTAATTAAGAAAATTAACTTTATAGACGCGTTGAGAGTTTATGCTTCTGGTCAAAACTTATTAACTTTTACAAAGTATACTGGAACCGATCCTGAGGTAAATACCCATTCAGGAAGTAATGTGGGTGGCGGTATTGATTTTAATGCATTCCCTGCATTTAAAACTGTGACAGTAGGACTTAAATTGACAATTCATTAAGCATAACACAACTATAAATAAAAATTTTTAAATTTTAAGATAATGAAACAATATAAAATATTATTACTGATTATACCTATTTTAATGCAATATGCATGTAATAAGGATTTAGATCCAAAAGTATATAGTACACTTACTAATGCAAATGCATTTCAATCTAAGTCTGATGCTGTTGCGGTGGTGAATTCTGTTTATGCTCGTTTAAAAGGGCCAGCAGTCGGAGACAACTTTGATTATTGGACAGTAAGACACTTTGCGTTAACTGATTTAACAACTGACTTAGGTAGTTGTAGTTATGGAGGTGATCCAGGTCAATTGTCATTAGGACTTTGGAATTCATCCAATGGATTATTGGCAGAAGATTGGAAGCAGATTTATAAATTAATTGCTGATGCAAATAATGCGATTTATAATATTACTCCAATGAAGTCAATTACTGACGCAGAAAAAAAGCAATTTCTTTCTGAAATTAAATTTTTACGCGCAGTTGCTTATTTAGATTTAACAGATGCATGGGGCCCAGTTATTTTAGCAACTGAAAAAGATATTGCAGCTCCAAGTTATTCAAGTCAGCCTAAGCCAACTCCAGTAGCAGATATTGAAGCTTTATTGATTACTGATTTAACGGAGGCTATTAGTACACTTCCAGTAAATTACAAAGGCAATGCGATCTATGCCAGTAATGATGTAGGTAGAGCAACCAAAGGGGCAGCACTTACCTTATTAGCAAAATTACAACTACGTAGAAACGAGTGGCAAAAAGCAGCAGACTTAACAAAACAAGTAATGGATTTGAATGAGTATAGGTTATTTCCAAGCTACAGTGGATTATTTGCGGAAGCAAATAAATGGTGTAGTGAAAATATATTTTCAGTATTGAGTGATGCGAATTTAAATGGAACAGAGTTGAAGAATCACTTTGGACCAGTGAATCACCCTGTGATTATGGACAGATGGCAATATTATGCTGTTACTTGGGATTTTTATAACACTTATAATAGTGCTGATGATAGAAAGAAAAGTTATTTTCCTGAATATGAAGGCGTGGATGGTTTGATATATAAGCAAGCTCCATCAAAAAATGCTAAGCCTGCCGCTAATGAATTTTTTATGCCAGATGTTGCAACAAGTAAATATGCTGATCCTGATGGCTCACCTACTTATTATGATGGTCATAGTGTAGATATATTAAGATATGCTGATGTACTTATTAGTAGAGCGGAAGCATTGAATGAATTAACTGGCCCTACTGCTGAAAGTGTTGATTTAGTAAATCAAGTGAAAAGAAGATCTCATGCTCCTGAATTGGTTTTATCTGGTCTCACAAAAGCGACTATGAGAGATGCAATTTTGCAAGAAAGAGGATGGGAGTTCTTTTATGAAGGAAAGCGTAGAGCTGATTTAATTAGAATGGGCAAATACGATGTTATCGTAAATGCTTATTTACAAAGAATAGGACAGCCTGCAAATATCGTAATGCCGAAAAATAAATTTTTTACATATCCTTTGGGTCAAACTACTTTGAATCCAAATTTGAGTAACGCGGATAGACAGTAGATTTTTGAATTAATCGTTAATGGTCAGAAAGTGGTATTATTGAAAAATAGTTCATTTTCTGATCATTTTTTTATATATTGCTAATAGCAATCATTAATATTATTTTTAAAGCGAATAAGTAATTCAGATAATGAAAAATCACAGATTTAATTATATACTCTATTTATTATTCATGCTATTTACTATAGCCTGTTCTAATAATAAAATAATTGAAGAAATTAATATTAGCACGCATAATAATAATGAACTAAAAATTCAAATTGATGTTTTAAGTAAAAAGGAATCACAAGTTTATATTGAGTATTGGTGTGATAGTTTAAATGAGAAGTACAATTCATTAACCTCTGATAAGGGCTTATCGCATAAGTTAGTGCTTTGTAATATTATTCCTCAAGCTAATTATTCTTTTAAAGTTATTTCATTAATCGATGGCAAAAAAATAGAGAGTAAAAAATATACTTTCAAATCAAGGGCATTGCCAGTTTGGCTACAAGACCAATTTAAATATACCTGTACTGATTTAATCACAGTACCAAATCAATTTAAGGAAGGGCTCATGTTAATGAACAAAAGGGAAGCGCCCGGCGTGTTATATTTAGTAGATTATAAAGCGCGTTTAAGATGGTATCATATGATTGATGGCATCGGTTTTAAAGTAGCTCGATTTACTCAGGATACTAGTATTATTTCAATATTAGGTAAAAATGATGAGCCTACTAGTTATGGAAGTCAAATTTTAGAAATTAATTTTTTAGGTGATACATTACTCTATTTGAAAAAAGGACAAGGAGACTTTAAGCAAACTATTCATCATGAAGTGATGAAAAAGAATAAAAATGAAATTGTTACTTTATTTGTAGATGAAAAGGTAATGGATTTAAGAAAAATAGGCGGGGGTAAAAATGACACGGTAAGTTCAGATGGCATATTGATTTTAGATAGGAATGGTAAACAATTATGGAAATGGAGTGTTTTTGATGTAACCGATCCATTAAAAGATACGGGTTTGTTAAGAAATAAAAAAGATTGGACTCATGCGAATAGTTTGAATTACGATAAGGACAGTAACTTCTTAATTTCTTTTTACAATAATGGACAAATTTGGAAAGTGGATGCACATACTGGACAAGTTTTATGGAAATTTGGAAAGGGGGGTGATATTAAACTGCCTATTGAATGTAATTTTTCGCAATCACATGCAGTGCATATCAATAAAAATGGAAGTATGATGTTTTTTGATAATGGGGTTTCAAAAAAGCAATCAGAAGTTTATGCGATGCAATTAAATCAAAAAGAAAAGTCGGCTACTATTGATATACATTTTAAATTACCCACTGAAGTTTATAATGAACGCATGGGAAGTGCCTATTTAGTAAATGATACTGCCATTTTAAGTTGCTGTTCTAAAAAGCACATTACTGTACTATCAAATGCCAAAGGAAAACTCATATGGACTTTAAATACAGGCATTCCGCCTTATAGGGTTGAGTTTTTAACACCACTTCAATTTGCACCCTTCTTAAAACCGCTTTTAGAAAAAAAATAAAATCATTGTATGAAAAATAAAAATTACTATTATAATATTATCATTACTTCAATTTGTACTTTGATACTATTGGTCTCATGTAATGGAGTTTCTAAATCTAAAGTTGAAGAGAAAACATCAAAGGAAAATTCAGATTTAATTAAAATAGATACTACTAAAATTCCAAACGATAAATTTGGTGTAGCAGTTCGCTATGGCAGGGAGTTGATGTTGAATACAGCTTACTATATAGGGCCAAATGGTATTAATGGAAAGTATCTTGGTAATAAAATGAATTGCTCTAATTGTCATCAGGAAGCAGGTACTAAGTTATATTCTTTAAATCTAATTGCTTCACATAATAATTACCCTCAATACCGACCTAGAGAAGGACGCGTGCTTACTTTAGCTGAGCGCGTTAATAATTGTATCATGAGGCCTCATAGTGGGAAACCATTACCATTAGATAGTAAGGAGATGGTTGCATTTTTATCCTATTTTAAATGGATTAATACATTTGCAACTAAAGGAGAAAAGTTTAAAGGTGAAAAAAACTTATCAGTCAGTTTTCCTAAAGTAGCAGCTAGTTCTGAAAAAGGGGGTGTTTTATTTATACAACATTGTTTAAGATGTCATGGAGCGAATGGCGAAGGTTATATGCGACCTGATGGAATCACATACTTATATCCACCTTTATGGGGAAAATATGGCTATCAACCTGGGTCAAGTATGCATAGGATTATTAAACAGGCTCAATGGTTAAAAAGCAATATGCCTCAGGACAAAGCAACTTGGCAGAAGCCTATTTTGACGGATGAAGAGGCTTTGGATTTAGCTGCTTTTGTTAATGATGACAAAATACATTCAAGACCCAATCCAAAATCATTTGATTATCCTCATATCGAAGAAAAAGCCATTGATTATGGAGTAGGGCCCTTTATAGACCCATTTTCCGAATCTGAGCATAAGTTTGGACCCTTTCAACCCATTATTGATTATTGGAACAAAAGAGGTCTAAAACCGATCTACTAGCTTGAAATAAAAAGATCCCTCGATTTCCAGGACCTATTATTAGGTATTGGAAATCAATTATTTGTAAATTTTTATATACTAAATGTATAAAATATTAGTCTAAATGTATATTATACTTTACATTTGATAAAATTTACATTTATGAAATCATTACTACTTCCACACAAATACAAACTAATTGGATGGGTTTTATTGGTACCATCTATAGTAGCTGGTCTATTTTTTATGTTTGTAACTGAATTACCATTCAGTCCCAAAATATGGACTATTGGTTATTTTGGCCAAGAATTTTTATCTCAACCAAAATCACCAATTAGATTAGATAAGATTGAACTAATTCCAAATCTAATTAGTGTTCTCTTGTTAATTGGGGGTCTTTTAGTGATGTTCTCCAAAGAAAAAAAAGAGGATGAATATATCAATCAAATCAGGTTGAATTCATTACAAAACTCGGTATTCTTTAATTATATTTTACTCTTTTTTTGTATCATTTTTATCCATGGTATTCCATTCTTTCACGTGATGATATATAACTTATTTACTATTATCCTAATCTACATTCTGAGGTTTCATTTTTTAATCTACAAAAACGCTATCAATGAATAACAAGATTAAAGTGGAACGCGCAGTAAATAATCTTACACAAGAACAGTTGGCGGAGAAGGTTTCTGTTACAAGACAAACCATTAACGCTATTGAGTTGAAAAAATTTGTTCCTTCAACCGTATTGGCTTTGAAGATATGTAGGGTATTTAATAAATCATTAGACGAAGTGTTTAGCCTAGAGGAATCCGACTAATCATTCGATGAAATCTAAGTCAAGATGGCTTAGTCTAGGCATAAAAAAAGAACCACTTACAATCATTTAAGTAAGTGGTTCAATATAAGTAAGTCCAGTGGTGACCGCGTTAGGATTCAAACCTAAAACCCCCTCATCCGTAGTGAGGTACTCTATTCAGTTGAGCTACGCAGCCATTTCCCTAGTTATATAGGGGTTGCAAATATATTTTAAATACCTCATTCTCCCAAGTAAAAAGCCAACTATTGGTACTAATTTCTAGTAATGCCAGCGTACAAAGGCCTCAATAGCAGCGTATTTGGTCAATCCTAGGCGTGCATATAAATCGGCTGTATTGGCGTTGCGAATCTCGGCTCTTTGCCAAAATTCCCTTGCATCAGACCCTTGGAAAGGAACACTGTCCTTTTGAGATTGGTGTATAAATATGCCAAAACGCTTTTTTAATACTTGATCGGGACTCATGGGTACTGCCATTTCAATTTCAGCAATTTCCCATTCTTGCCATGCTCCTTTATATAACCAAACCCAGCAATCTTTCACCCAATCAGTTCCAGCTGCTTTTAATCGTCGTAAACTTTCAAATATAATTTCTAAGCAAACTTTATGTGTTCCATGTGGGTCTGCTAAATCACCTGCGCAATATATTTGGTGTGGCTTTAATTTATTTAAAAAGTCCATCGTGATTTTAATATCTAATTCACTCATTGGTTTTTTCTCAATAGCACCTGTTTCATAAAAAGGTAAATCAAGGAAATGATGGTTTTCGTCCTTCAATCCTACATAGCGACAAGTGGCTTTGGCTTCACAGCGTCTAATAAGTCCTTTGATGGCTCTAATTTCTGCTGTATCTAAATGGGTCGATTTTTTTTCAGCTAAAAATGCGCGTGCATCTGTTAAAATGGTTTGACTTTTTTTATTGTCAATGCCAAACAAATCTTCAAACCCAACGGCGAAGTCTAAAAATCGAGTTACAAATTCATCAGTCACCGCAATATTTCCACTTGTTTGATATCCCACATGCACCTCATGTCCTTGATCGTGTAATCGCATAAAAGTACCTCCCATGCTGATGATGTCATCATCGGGGTGGGGTGAAAATATTAAAACCTTTTTAGGATGTGGATTGCTTCGTTCAGGATGTGCTGGAATCACTGCATTGGGTTTACCGCCTGGCCATCCAGTGATGGTGTCCCTTAACATATAAAACACTTGTAAATTGATATCGTAAACCGATTCTTTTAAAACTAATAAATCTGCTAAATTATTTTCGGTGTAGTCGTTGGCAGTTAAGCTTAAAATAGTTTTGTCTAATTTTAATGCTAACTCAACCACTGCTTTTTTAATTAAGGCCGGCGTCCAATCGGTATTGCCTGTTAACCAAGGTGATTTATTTCTAGTTAAATCGGTAGCAGCTAATTGGTCAATAACAAAAGTACAATCATCATGATTTTGTAAAACACTTGCGGGTACTTGTTCGGTAACGATACCTTCCACTGCTTTAGCAACAATTTCTGCTTTATTTCCCCAAGCCAGTAAAACAATTTTTTTGGCTTTCATGATACTACTGATACCTACTGTTATAGCTAGTTTTGGTACTTTATTGATTTCATGAAACTCATAAGCATTTGCAATTCTAGTTTGTTGATCTAAATGAATCACTCTTGTTTTAGAATGAAAGCTTGAACCAGGTTCATTAAAACCAATATGACCATTTTTCCCAATACCTAATATTTGCAAATCTATTCCACCCACTTTTTCTATAATTTGTTCATAGGCATTGCAGCTTTCTTTGATTGTCTCTTGTGCCCATTCGCCATTAGGTATGTGAATATTTTCTGGGTTAATGTCTACTAAATCAAATAAATGGCGGTGCATAAAACTCCAATAACTTTGGTAGGCCGTTTTATCGATAGGGTAGTATTCGTCTAAATTAATGGTGATTACATTTTTAAAACTCAATCCTTCTTCTTTATGGAGCCTCACCAATTCCTTGTATAATAAAATAGGAGTGCTTCCAGTTGCCATGCCAAGTACACAATTTGCACTTTGTGCTTGCTTTTCTTTTATCAATGAAGCAATTTTTGCAGCAACCGAATTTGACCCTTCCGTAGAAGTTGTAAAAATTTTAACCGGTATTTTTTCAAAAGATTCAATCATGGTATGTAATTGTAGTTTAAAATTAAATAAAAAAAGCCTCCCATGTTATGGAAGGCCTATTTATTATTCTACTCTGTTAATTTTAATAATATTAGTAGGTAAATGTAACTCAACCGGCGTGCTTCCTGTATTAACTACCACATCGTCCTTTTTCACAAACCCAAGCTTCTTTAAAATTTGAATTTGATCCTTAATGATATTATCCAAACTTTCTTCCTTGTTGTAATAGATCGTCTTTACACCCCAGCTTAAACTAAGTTGGTTAACTAAAGTTTTTTCCTTGGTGAAGATAAACAATGGGGCTTTAGGACGGAAACTGCTTAACATGAAAGCAGTATATCCACTTTGTGTCATTCCAACAATGGCTTGCGCATCACTGTCATCTGCCAACTTGCATCCGTTATAACAAACCGCATCACTTAAAAAAGAAGGGGAGTGTGATTGTGGTTTAAAGTCATCTGCGCGATTGTATTTGTAACCATTTAATTCAACTTCATTGATAATTTTACGCATGGTTTCAATCACCAAAACTGGAAATTGTCCAGTTGCTGTTTCACCACTTAGCATCACGGCATCGGCACCTTCAATCACCGCATTGGCTACATCTGTGATTTCACTACGATTGGGTTTTACCCTGTCAATCATACTTTCCATCATTTGTGTTGCAACAATCACTGGTTTTGCACGATGCAAACATTTTCTAATTAATTCTTTTTGAATTAAAGGAATTTTTTCGACTGGTAATTCTACACCTAAATCACCACGGGCTATCATGATGGCATCACTTGCGTTAATGATATCTCTAATATTGGTTAAGGCTTCAGGCATTTCAATTTTTGCAATGATCTTTGCCTTGCTATTGTTTTTTTCTAGTATATTTCTTAGCATTTCAATATCTGCAACACGCTTAACAAAACTTAATGCTACCCAATCTAATTTTTCTTTGATAATAAAATCGGCATCTTCTAAATCTTTTTCTGTTAAAGCAGGTAATGAAATTTTAGTATCTGGAAGGTTGATACCTTTTTTTGAAGAAATAATGCCACCTAAGGTTACTTTTACTTTTACGTCTCCATTTTTTTCTACACTGCTCACCATCACTTCAATTTTACCATCATCAATCATAATGGTATTTCCCACCACTACATCACCTGCAAGGTTAGGGTAGGAGACATAAATTTTTTCTAAAGTACCAATACATTTTTCATTGGTAAAAGTAAGGATGTCACCTGCTTTTACTTCTAATCTATTATCTGCAATTTCGCCAACCCTTAATTTAGGACCTTGTAAATCACCCAGAATAGCTACACTGCATCCTAATTCTTGATTGATACCTCGAATATGGTCAATGATTTGTTTTTTATCTTCATGACTACCATGTGAAAAATTTAATCTAAAAACATTCACTCCAGCGATCACTAATTTTTTTAATTGGTCATATGAATCACAAGCAGGACCTACTGTTGCAACAATTTTTGTTTTATGATGTGTGTTTTTAAAATCTTGATTTTGACTCATTTATAATGCTTTGTTTTTTGTATTAGCTCGCTAGTATTTTTACAATTCTTAACCACTCTTCCGAAATTTTTTGTTTTGCTTTGATCGCGTTGTCAAGTGGCGTATACTTCATCTTGTTATCTTCGATACCCACCATAACATTGTGTGTACCATTAATTAAGCATTCAACTGCATGATAGCCCATACGACTTGCAATTAATCGATCAAGGCAACTAGGGGATCCGCCTCTTTGAATATGACCTAATATACAAACACGAATATCTGCGTTAGGTAATTTTTCTTTTAAATAATTGCCTACTTGTGTACCTCCTCCAAATTCATCTCCTTCAGCAACAACGATTAAGTTCACTAATTTTTTACGCTTTTCCTTTTCAGTTAAAGCAGTAATAAGTGCGTTCATATCCGTTTTTGTCTCAGGTATTAAAATATTTTCAGCCCCTGTTGCAATACCGCTATGTAAAGCAATATAACCAGCATCTCTTCCCATTACTTCCACTACAAATAAACGATCATGCGCATCTGCTGTGTCTCTAATTTTATCAATTGCTTCCACTGCAGTATTCACGGCAGTATCAAAGCCAATGGTGAAATCACTACCCGCAATATCTTTATCAATAGTCCCAGGTATACCAATACAAGGGATATCAAATTCGTTACTAAATTTTTGGGCTCCCTGAAAACTTCCATCTCCACCAATAACTACGATACCATCTATATGATGTTTCTTTAAATTATTGTAGGCAATTTGACGACCTGCAGGTTCAAAAAAATCTTTACTCCTAGCCGTTTTTAAAATAGTGCCTCCTCTTTGTATGATATTGGCAACAGATTTGGAGTCCATTTGAATGATGTCATTTTCAATCATACCATTATAGCCTCTAGCCACGCCAAAGACCTCTAAACCATGGTATAATCCTGTTCTTACAACAGCCCTAATGGCCGCGTTCATTCCAGGGGCATCACCACCTGAGGTTAAAACAGCAATTCTTGTAACTTTTTTTAAGGACATATTCTAATCTATTGTAGGTTAATGCATTGATTTACAATTAAAAACCTAATGCGATTCCACCAAATGGAGCTACAAATTTAATCAATTGAATGTAAATAAATTGAATAAATAGGTATTTGTTGGTATTTTTCTACCAAAACACAATGAAGCGTTAGTTTTTAGCCTTAGAAGGAGCTTATTTCGTACTTATTTGCTTTCCAAGATGAGGAGATCATTAAAAGCGATTTCATATTCCTTGTTCATGGAACGAATCAATGCATTTTTGTCCTGGTAGCTTTTTTCAACTACATGAAACTGTTGCGTATCTGAATAGATGGCTGGATCGGCCATTTGTAATTCAATAGCTATTTTTTCCTTTTGTAGGGTTTCAATATTATGTTCAATTTGCGCTAAAGCGCGTTGTAGTTTTTGTATTTGTTTTTGTAAATCCTTATCAATGGGTACATTGACAACAGGTGCTTTTGTAACCGGTTCTTGTTTGGCTTGTTTTTTTTCTTCTTTAGGACTTGCTGATTTTGGGGCATCCGTCGCATTTGTTTTTTGCTTTGCCATTCTTTCTTTCCATTCTAACCATTCCTGATAGCCACCTTTAAATTCTATAATTTTTTCATCTTCAATTTCCCAAATTTTATTCGCCGTTTTTGAAATAAAGAAACGGTCGTGGCTAACTAAAATAATGGTGCCGTCGTATTTGGTTAATGCATCGGCTAATAATTCAACCGTTACCATATCCAAGTGATTGGTCGGTTCATCCAACATTAAAAAATTCGCCTTGCTTATAATTGTTTTAGTTAAAGCGACTCTTGCTTTTTCACCACCACTTAATACTTTAATCCTTTTATCTATTTCGTCACCTCCAAAAAGGAAACATCCTAATAAGGCACGCAATTCTAAATCTGTTTTTTTAGTACCACATTCTTGAACCTCTTGTAAAATGGTATTATTTAAATTTAAGGATTCAAGTTGGTGCTGTGCATAAAAACTTTCATCCACATTATGACCCCAAACTCTTTCTCCTTCAAATTTTTCCATGCCCGCTACAATCCTTAATAAGGTTGACTTTCCTTTACCATTGGCGCCAATTAATGCAATTTTATCACCTCTTTCAATTTCGGCAAATGCATTGTCAAGGATGGTTACATTGGGAAAGCTTTTTCCAATACCCTTTAAATCGACCAATACTTTTCCAGGGGTTTTATCTACTGCAAAATTGATTCTGATATTGGGTCTTTCTATTTGAACATCTTCAATGACATCTAAACGATCCAATCGTTTTTGAATACTCTGTGCCTGTGCTGCTTTAGAAGCCTTGGCTTTAAACCTTTCAATAAATTTTTCTTGCTGTTTAATATAGTCTTGTTGATTTTCGAAAGCACGTTGTTGTATTTCCACTCTTTGTTCTTTCTCTATCTCATAGTATTCGTAATCACCTGTGTAAAAATTTAATTGCTGTTGGTAAACCTCAACAATTTTATTTACCATTTTATTTAAAAAATATTTATCGTGACTTACAATGACTACGCTTCCTTTATAATGAATCAAGTATTTTTCAAGCCATTCGATACTAGGTAAATCCAAGTGATTGGTAGGCTCATCCAATAATAAAACATCGGGTTGTTGTAAAATCATTTTAGCTAATAAAACCCGCATTCTCCAACCTCCACTAAATTCAAGATAGGGGCGAGATAAATCCTTAGCAGTAAATCCTAACCCATGTAATACTTCCTCTGCTTTATGGTTAATATTATATCCATCTAACAAATCAATTTCGTGTAAGGCGTCGGTATATTTTATAAGTAAATCATTGTCCTCTGGATTGGCTTCTAATTCCTGTCCCAGCTTTTCAACTTCTTTTTCTAATTCGCGCACTCTTTCAAAAGCACCTAAAGCCACTTCCGTGATGGATTCGGTTGTATCAAAACTTAGTAAATCCTGGTGTAAATATCCAATGGTGGTGTCACGTCCTTTTTCGACCGTTCCTTTAGAGGGGGTTAGCTGACCTACCAATACTTTTAATAAAGTTGACTTTCCTGTTCCATTATATCCAATTAAACCAATGCGTTCACCTGGTTGTATATGCCATGTTGCTTCGCTCACAATGACCCTTGCCCCAAACTCAAATGTTACATTTTGTAATCCTATTAGCATATTTTTTTCAATTCAGACCGCAAAGTTAGCTCGTTGGAGTATGTAAATTGGCATAAATTTGGAAAAATATTTTATGGGCAAATTTTTGATCCTTCTTTTAGCCTTATTTGTGTTGGCTTGTTCTAGTCCTGAAAAACAGATGATCCATAATGATTTATGGGCTTTTGAAGGTGCTAAGAATGACCCGCAGTTAGATGCATTACTTACGCCAATCATTTCAGATTACGAGGGAATGCTAAAAAGCTTGGCCAAAAATGATACCAGTAGCTTGTTCGGGATAGCTAAGTCGCTGATTTTAAGATGTGATACCTTGCCTCGTCTCATTCAAATGAAGGACACTGCGAAACAGCGCAGCCTTCAATTAGGGCTTATGAATTTTGAAGATGAATTACAAGGGTTGGTATTGGAGCAATATCCCAATGACATACATGTATCCATTAATATGGCAACTATACAACTGCTTCATTTATTGGGTACGGTGGGTTATAAAAAGCAATTGGTATATATCTTTAATACGACAGACAATAATGCTAACGCTGAAGAGGATGGTTTGGTATGGATTGCTTTAACAAAAAAATCAATTAACCCTTATTATAGTATTAATAATGAGATAGTTACAGCAATTAATATTTTGCAAGACAATTAATCACTAGGTTTAAAAACAAACTCAAATTTCGCATTCAATTTAGTGGTAGTAGAAATATAAAACTCCTTTCTAGTATTGGCATCATTTAAAACCACCAAAGCTGTATTAGGCGGGATGGTCCCCATATTATGTGCAACCACAACAATATCGTGTTGTAAAACGCTAGGAGAAAAGGTCAAATCAATATGAATGGCTTTATAACTTAACCTCTTTAAATTCGCAATTACTTTATTGTTATCGTAGATAATAATAGTGTCATTGTCAATGGTTCCATTATCATACAAGTCAAGGCTTATTGTTTTATTATTGGTTACGACTCTTTTAATTAATTTATTTTCTCTGCCCACTAATACCCATGGTAGGACATCACCATTATTAGTGCCAGGATCAACAAGAGTGGCGCTTGTTTCAATTTTGGTTTCTTTTGTTTGATTCGAAATTTCAGCAGGGGTACTTACAACTATTGTTTTTTCGTTTGTTGTAGCAATTGTGGTCGAATTTAACAAAGTAGTGGAAGTTTCATTCTTATTGGCAGCTACTGCGGCTATCGGAGTTAAGATGGGTGTCGATATTTTTACAGAAGGGGCGGAAGCCTTAAGTTTAGAACTTGCATTCGGTGCACTTGAAGTGCTTTTAGCTGTAAGCGTTTTGTCAATTTTTTGTTGCGCAGTATTAGGAGATTCTTTTTTATTTTTTACAATTAAAAATTCTTTTTCTAAATACACTTTTCCACCTCCACAATCCTTAGTGCCTTTCTCATTTTTGGAAATATAAGTGCCTTGTAAAATGCCACGACCTCGGGTATTCGTAAAAGTTAAAAAATTCATCATTAGGCAGGCTTGCATGTTTCCTAAAATATTTACATCTTCAAATTTAGTTTCATTGATACTAACTAATTTGGTGTTCACCGAATAAAAGCCGGTTGCGATGGCCTTGGCCGAAAAGTTACCTGTTAAATTAGTGTAAGTCACAACCGATAATTCGTGCTTCTCATTTTCTTCAATCTCTACATTGTAAATGTAAATATGAGATTCTTGATCGTTATTAGGAATAAAATAACCATTCCATTTTCCAGTCAGCTCCTGTGCTTGCAAAGGGCCAAAATGGGCAAAGCCAAGTAATAAAAATAGAAAGCGTCTCATATTACAAAGCTATGTATAAAATATGAACCGCATTTGTTACCTTTGCAATCTATTATTATATATAAAAATATGGTTCAGATTCAATTTCCAGATGGTGCAGTTCGTCCTTATGAAAAAGGGATTACTGCTTTAGGTATTGCAAAGTCGATTAGTGAAGGCTTGGCTAAAAAGGTATTAGCAGCTTCGGTAAATGGTGAAGTATATGATGCCACGCGACCAATCGAAACAGATGCGGCTTTAAAATTGTTAACATGGGATGACGCCGATGGTAAAAATACCTTTTGGCATTCCTCTGCACATTTATTGGCAGAGGCGGTGGAAATGCAATTTCCTGGCGCAAAATTTTGGGTAGGACCTGCTCTTGAAAAAGGATTTTATTATGATATTGATTTAGGAGATAAAACCATCAGAGAAGAAGATGTGGTGTTGCTTGAAAAAAAGATGAATGAATTAGCAAAACAAGCTAATGCATATATCAGAAAGGAAATGTCTAAGGCAGAAGCGGTGGCTTACTTCACTGAAAAAAAGGATGAGTATAAATTAGATTTATTATCAGGGTTACAAGATGGCACAATTACTTTTTATACGCAAGGTGCATTTACTGATTTATGTCGCGGACCACATATTCCAAATACGGGAGCTATTAAAGCGATCAAAATAACTAATATCGCTGGTGCATTTTGGAAAGGAGATGAAAAAAATAAAATGTTGACAAGGGTTTATGGCATTACATTCCCTAATCAAAAGGAACTGGATGAATATTTATTGTTATTAGAAGAAGCAAAAAAAAGAGACCACAGAAAATTAGGAAAAGAATTAGGCATTTATACTATGGATGATGATGTTGGACCCGGCCTTCCTTTATGGATGCCCAACGGAACCATCATTATTGAAGAACTAGAAGGATTAGCAAAAGAAACTGAAGAAGCTGCAGGGTATAAGCGTGTAGTGACACCCCATATCGCAAAGGAAAGTATGTACATTAAAAGTGGTCACTTACCTTATTATGAAGACAGTATGTTTCCTCCTATGGAATTAGATGGCACTAAATATTATTTAAAAGCCATGAATTGTCCGCATCATCATAAAATATTTGATGCAGAACCTAAAAGTTATAAGGACATGCCACTGCGTTTAGCAGAATATGGAACATGTTACAGATATGAGCAAAGTGGCGAGTTGTTTGGATTAATGCGTGTAAGGTGTTTGCATATGAATGATGCACATATCTATTGTACTAAAGAACAATTTGCACAAGAATTTAAAGCGGTTAATGAAATGTATTTAAAATATTTCAAAATATTTGGAATTGATAAATACGTAATGCGTTTAAGTTTACATGATCCTAAAAAGTTAGGTCAAAAATATATTAATGAACCTGAGTTGTGGTTAGAAACAGAGGCTATGGTTCGTGCCGTATTAATTGAAACAGGAACTCCCTTCGTAGAAGTTCAAGATGAAGGTGCCTTTTATGGTCCTAAAATTGATGTTCAAATTTGGAGTATCATAGGTCGTGAATTTACTTTAGCGACCAATCAAGTGGACTTTGCGCAAGGCAAAAGATTCAATTTAAATTTCACTAACAAAGACAACGAACCTGAAACACCATTAATTATTCATAGAGCACCTTTGGGAACTCATGAGCGTTTTATTGGATTTTTATTGGAACATTATGCAGGAAAATTTCCAGTATGGTTAGCCCCTTTACAAGTAAAAGTGTTACCTATCAGTGATAAGTTTATGCCTTATGCAGAAATCGTTTTTGCGGAATTAAAAAAAGCAGGGGTGCGTGTAGAAATTGACGACCGCAATGAAAAAATTGGCAAAAAAATACGAGATACTGAAATAATGAAAGTGCCATATATGTTGGTGATTGGGGAGAAAGAGGTAGCTGAAAATAAATTATCTGTGCGTCGTCAGGGTAAGGGTGATTTAGGAATGATAGATAAATCGGCATTTTTAGCACAGGTAGTGGATGAAATCGCTCAAAGATTGGCTCCAACTGAATAAACTAGGACTTCCGAATTTTAAAAGTGAATAAGAATAAGGGGACATATCATAACATTGATTATCTTTACTTATTAATAAACGTTTAATTACTTAATGGCATTACCGAACAGAGGACCCAGATTTAACCCCAGGTTTCAAAGACAACAAGAACCAGAGCATCGTATTAATGATCGTATTCGTGTTCCCCAAATCAGATTGGTAGGAGACAATATTACAGTGGGTGTATACAATACCCAAGAAGCCCTAAAAATAGCTGCAGACCAAGGTTTGGACCTAGTGGAGATTTCTCCAACAGCCGATCCCCCAGTTTGTAAAGTCATCGATTATAAAAAATTCCTTTACGAGAAAAAACGTAAGGAAAAGGAGATGAAAGCGAACTCAAAACAAAGTGAGATTAAGGAGATTCGTTTTACACCAGGTACCGATGACCACGATTTTGATTTTAAAGCAAAACATGCCGAAAAGTTTTTACAAGATGGAAATAAGGTAAAAGCCTATGTTCAATTTAAGGGTCGTGCCATCATGTTTCAGGACAGAGGCCAATTACTTTTATTGAAGTTTGCTGAAAGGTTAGCCGAGGCGGGCACATTGGAAAGTATGCCTAAATTAGAAGGTAAAAGGATGTTTGCCATATTCCAACCTAAAGCAGGTGGTAAAAAGAAGGCTTCAAGCTAACTAAATCATTGATAATCAATATATTTAATTAAAGCGTCCCTCAACAAAATTGAAGGACGCTTTTTTTTGTCATCTCATCATACTAGTGTACCTTCGCCATCCATTTCCCACAAGGCTCAAAAAGTGTTTTGCCCGTGCAGAACCGCCAGTAGGGAGTAATCTATAAGATTATATAATGCCAAAAGTAAAAACCAACTCGAGCGCAAAAAAGCGTTTCAAAGTTACTGGAACAGGTGAAATCACCTTCCAAAAAGCCTTCAAAAGACACATTCTTACAAAAAAATCCACTAAGCGCAAAAGAGCCATGAGGAAAAAAGGATTGGTAGCTTCTACCAATAAGGACTTCGTTCTTCGTCTTTTAAGATTAAAAGGATAATCTCGATTCATTTCACAGGGAGTAAAAACATTTAAATTAACCGAGTCCGATTATTCATCTTATAAGATAAAGAGGATTCAAAAAAAATATTAATTATGCCACGTTCAAAAAATGCCGTTGCATCTAGAGCAAGAAGAAAAAAGATTTTAGATCAAGCTAAAGGGTTTTATGGTAAACGCAAAAACGTATATACCGTAGCCAAGAATGTATTAGAGAAAGGATTAACATACGCTTATGTGAGTCGTAAGATTAAGAAGCGTGAGTACCGTACTTTATGGATTGTACGTATTAATGCTGCAGTTCGTGAAGAAGGCCTTACTTATAGCCAATTCATCAATTTATTAGCTAAAAAAGGGTCTGATTTGAACCGTAAAGTATTAGCTGATTTAGCAATGAATGAGCCTGAGACTTTCAAAAAAATTGTTCAATCTGTTAAGTAATTATTCAAAATCTGTTTGAATATAAAACCGCTCCAAAAGGGGCGGTTTTTTTATGCCTAATATTCCAACCAAAGAACTATTTTTGTTGTCTCAAAATAACCTAATAAACAATTGCTTAAGAAATGAACAATACCTACACTTCCTTAGTGAATCAAACATTCCATTTTCCGCAAGAAGGATTTGAAGTGGATGATAACGGTTATTTACAATTTAATGGGCTTGATTTAAAAGAAATTATTGAAAAACACGGGACGCCATTAAAATTAACTTATTTACCAAAAATTGGTATGCAAATTAAAAAGGCAAAAAGTATGTTTGCCTCTGCTTTTAAAAAGCATAAATACGAGGGAGAATATTTTTATTGTTATTGTACTAAAAGTTCCCATTTTTCATTTATCGTTGAAGAGGCATTAAAACATAATGTACATTTAGAAACTTCTTTTGCCTACGACATTGATATTATCAATAGATTATACGAACGCCGAAAAATTAATAAGGATATCTTCATCATATGCAATGGCTATAAGCAAAAGCAATATACCAGCCGCATTTCTAAATTAATCAATACAGGCTTCAAAAATGTGATTCCTGTATTAGATAATGTGGAGGAATTACAATTCTATAAACGCAATACCAAGCAGCCTTTTAAATTAGGTATTAGAGTGGCATCTGAGGAAGAACCTAGCTTTCCTTTTTATACATCTCGGTTAGGTATTAGAGCAAAGGATATCTTGGAATTTTATGTAGATGAAATTGAAGGATATGAAGATAAGTTCCAATTAAAAATGTTGCATATATTTTTAAACAAAGGAATTAAAGATGATATCTATTACTGGTCTGAGTTAAATAAAATCATCAATTTATATTGTCAGTTAAAAAAGATATGTCCCGAGTTGGATTCAATTAATATTGGAGGAGGATTTCCTATTAAACATTCACTTGGTTTTGAATATGATTATCAGTTCATGATTAATGAGATTGTTTCTAATATCAAGAAAGCTTGCAAAAAAGCCAAAGTACCCGTTCCGAATATCTATACTGAGTTTGGTAGTTTTACAGTGGGAGAAAGCATGGCACATATTTATAAAGTATTGGCCCAAAAGAAACAAAACGATCGAGAGTGTTGGTATATGATCGATTCTTCATTTATTACAACCCTTCCAGATACTTGGGGAATTGGCGAAAAGTTTTTGATGTTGCCAGTGAATAAATGGGAAAATGATTACCAAAGGGTAGTGTTGGGAGGATTAACCTGCGATAGTCATGATTATTATGACTCAGAGGAGCATATTAATGAAGTGTTTCTACCAAAATTAAAGAATGATTTATTAGAAGATAAGGCCGCCGAAAACAATGAATCACTGTATGTTGGATTTTTCCATACTGGTGCCTATCAGGATCAAATAAGTGGATATGGGGGAATTAAACATTGTTTGATCCCATCCCCAAAGCATGTCATTGTTGAAAAAGACCCTAAGACAGGAAAGCTCGTAGATTGGGTTTACGCCAAGGAGCAGTCCGCTCAAAGCATGCTTAAGATCCTAGGCTATTTACGCTAAATACAGCTTAAAAGGGCTATTTCTACCAATTTTGGCTATATAAGCCTCTATTATCTTATTATTAAGTGCCAAAATGTCTTGAAAACAAATTTGTAGGGCATTTTTAAAATCCCTAATTTTGGTTCAAATAGTAGAAGATATGTACCCTGAAGAGATTGTATTACCGATGAAAGCAGAATTAGTTGATAATGGATTTGATGATTTAACAACTGTTGCTGAAGTAGAAAATGCAATTAACAATCAAGGAACAACTTTGGTGGTGATTAATTCAGTTTGTGGTTGCGCTGCTGGTGCATGTAGACCAGGAGTTTTAATGGCAGTAGCAAATGCAACTCAAAAGCCAACAAGAATTACTACTAGTTTTGCAGGATTCGATATCGAAGCAGTTAATAAAGTAAGAGAATTACACTTGCCTTATCCACCATCTTCACCTGCAATTGCATTATTCAAAGATGGTCAATTGGTAAACTTTATCGAAAGACATCAAATTGAAGGAAGACCGGCTCAAGTGATCGCACAACATTTAATCAGTGTTTTTCAAGAACATTGTAATTAATAAAGATATTATAAACGGTTTTTGTTTTTAGATGGGTTAGTAAATACGGCCGCACTTTCTAGTGTGGCCCTTTTTTTATCCTTAAGTCAAAATTTCTAAGTAACATTGTAAACTATAATCAGCATCAATATGTACCCTAATTTATATTATTTAGTAGATGATTTTTTCGGCATTAAATTAAATGGATTAAGGTTGGTTAATTCCTTTGGTTTTTTTGTAGCGTTGGCATTTGTTGCTTCAGGCTTTGTATTATACCATGAATTAAAACGAAAAGAGGCCCTAGGGGAGTTCACACCAACAGAAGATTCAATTATTGTGGGAGCGCCCGCCAGTTTTAATGAATTATTGACAAGTTTTTTCTTTGGATTTTTATTTGGTTACAAAATAATTGGGGCATTTACAATTGACAATGCCTTGAATAATACACAGGCATTTATTTTGTCTATGCAAGGTAATATTGGTGCTGGAATATTGGTTGGTTCCATTATGGTATATTTAAAATGGAAAGAGAAAGACAAGGAAAAATTAGCAAAACCAGAAACGCGCAAACTCATGCTGTGGCCACATGATAGGGTAGGCGATGTTGTTTTACAAGCTGCATTATGGGGTTTTTTAGGCGCTAAAATATTTCATAATTTAGAAAATATAGATGAGCTTGTTCGTGATCCTTGGGGGTCCTTAATTTCTTTCAGTGGACTTACTTTTTATGGTGGATTAATCTTAGCAACCATCGCAATTATTATATTTATTCGTAAACATAATATGCGTGTTATTCATTTTGCTGATGCGATGGCACCTACCATGTTATTTGCCTATGCTGCAGGTCGAATTGGATGTCATATTAGTGGAGATGGTGATTGGGGGATCGCGAATATCAATCCTAAACCATTTACTTGGTTACCGGATTGGATATGGGCTTATCATTATCCTCATAATGTAGTGAATGCAGGGGTTCCTATTCCGGGATGTGTTGGCAATTATTGTAATCAATTACCACAAGCGGTATACCCAACAACTTTTTATGAAATCATCATCATGTTTATTTTGTTCTTGATTGTTTGGGTTATCAGAAAAAAGATCAGTCAACCTGGAATCATCACAGGGATCTATTTCATATTTGCAGGAGGTGAGCGTTTCTTTATTGAAAAAATAAGGGTCAACAATAAATATACTTCATTGCCTTTTCAACCCACTCAAGCCGAATTAATTTCAACTATATTGATTATATTGGGTATCGTATTTTTAATTAAATCAAAAAGTTGGTTCCCTAAAAATATTCAAAAAACTTAAATCCATTTTTATGCCATCCTTTGATATCGCTAGTAGTGTTGACATTCAAACACTAGACAATGCAATTAACATTGTAAAAAAAGAAATTACCAATCGTTTTGACTTTAAAGGAAATCATGTATCGATTGAATTAAATAAAAAAGAGTATCAAATTAAATTAGAATCAGAATCGGATATGAAAATTCAACAAATTGTTGATGTCATTATTAGTCGATCTATGAAACAAGGGATCGATGCCACCGCATTTGATTTCTCAAAAGATTCCTATCCCAGCGGTAAAATTTTCAAAAAAGACGTCTCCGTACGAAATGGCCTAAAACAGGAGGATGCCAAAAAGGTAGTAAAATTGATTAAAGACAGTGGCTTAAAGGTACAGGCGGCTATTATGGACGATATTGTAAGGGTAACAGGCAAGAAAATCGATGATTTACAGGATGTTATAGCGGCTTGTAGGGCTGGGAACCTAGGATTACCCCTTCAGTACATCAATATGAAGTAAACGGAGGCCAATCCCTATTTGAGCTTATAATATTTGGCTAAAACCTAGGTTTAACCTAAATTTGCGTCCTATTTAATAATTGTACGGCAAAAACCGTGCTTCCTTAAAAATCATATAATGAAACAAGGTATCCATCCAGAATCGTATCGTTTTGTCGTGTTCAAGGACATGAGTAATGGTACATCATTTTTAGGCAAATCTTCAGCCCAAACAAAAGAAACCATCTTATTTGAGGACGGAAAAGAATATCCTGTCATCAAATTGGAGATTTCAAACACTTCACATCCTTTTTACACAGGTAAAAATATGTTAGTGGACACGGCTGGGCGTATTGATAAATTCAATAAGCGTTACGCTAAGAAAAAATAAAACAGAGCAAATTAAAAATCTCTTTTTATACATTATTTAAACCCTTTCTTACCTTGTAAGAGAGGGTTTTTTGTCATTAAGTAGAATATGGTTTACGTCCATTCAAAGCGTAACTTTGAACCAATAACTGATTGATTATGCAAAAATTAGATATACTTGCTTTTGGCGCCCATCCCGATGATGTTGAGTTAGGATGTGGGGGTACCTTATTGGCAGCAGTCGCACAAGGAAAAAAAGTAGGCATCATTGATTTAACAAAAGGTGAATTAGGAACAAGAGGGAATGCTTCCATCCGATTAAAAGAGGCACAATTGGCAAGTCAAATTATTGGAGCAAGTGTAAGAGAAAACCTAGGTATGGCCGATGGATTTTTTGAGAACAATAAGGAAAACCAATTTGCGATTATTGAAATGATTCGTTCTTATCAGCCTTCCATTATATTATGTAATGCCATTGATGATCGACATCCTGATCATGCGCGTGCAGCACAACTTGTTGAAACTGCTTCTTTTTTAGCAGGATTATCAAAAGTACAAAGTACACATCTTGGTCAACCGCAAACAGCGTGGAGACCAAATCAAGTTTTTCATTATATACAATCAAAATCAATGGCGCCTCATTTTGTCTTAGATATTAGTGCCTTTATGGATAAAAAAATGGAAGCTATTTTAGCACATAGTTCACAATTTTACGATCCTCAGTCAAAGGAGCCAGATACTTTTATTTCAGGGGCTTCTTTTTTAGAATTTATAAAAAGTAGGGCAAAGGAATTAGGGCATCAAATTGGGGTGGAATATGCCGAAGGATTTTTAACGCAAAAGTTATTAGGTATGCGTAATTTTGATTCAATTATTTAATTTATATATCATGGCCATTGTTAAAGTAGGATTAATACAAATGTCTTGTGAAGCATCTAAAGATGCAAATCAAAAAAAAGCAATTGAAAAAATAAAGGAAGCAGCAAAAAAAGGCGCACAAATTATTTGCTTGCAAGAACTTTTTACCTCCTTGTATTTTTGTGATGAAGAGTCTTATGATAACTTTAAATTAGCAGAGCCTATTCCAGGTGAAACCAGTAATACATTGGCTGCTTTAGCTAAAGAACTTGGCGTGGTCATCATAGCTTCCTTATTTGAAAAAAGAGCAGAAGGCCTTTATCATAATACCACAGCAGTGTTGGATGCAGATGGTGCTTATTTAGGTAAGTATCGTAAAATGCATATTCCAGATGATCCTTCTTATTATGAGAAATTTTATTTTACACCTGGTGATTTAGGATACAAAGTTTTTAAAACCAAATTTGCCACTATTGGTGTTTTAATATGTTGGGATCAATGGTATCCCGAAGCGGCAAGAATTACAAGTTTAATGGGTGCCGAAATGTTATTTTATCCTACAGCCATTGGTTGGGCTACTTCGCAAGATGCTGCTACCAATGAGGAGCAATACAATGCATGGCAAACCATACAGCGTAGTCATGCAATTGCGAATGGAGTTCCAGTAGTCAGTGTCAATAGAGTAGGCTTGGAGCAAAATGGTGCAATGCAGTTTTGGGGAGGATCTTTTGTAAGCAATCCATTTGGTAGTTTATTATACAAAGCAACCCATGATCAAGAGGATGTAGCAGTGGTTGATATTGATACTGAAAAATCGGATAGCTATCGAACCCATTGGCCATTTTTGCGTGATCGTCGTATTGATTCATATGAACCTATCACTAAAAGATATATAGACGATGCAGCAGAATAATATTGATTTATATAAAGGAGTTACTTCAAAATCATTAGGATATTATTTTCCAGCTGAATTTGCACCACATGATGCGACTTGGTTAACTTGGCCGCATAAGGAGGAAAGTTGGCCTGGCAAAATTGCAAGTATTTATCCTTCCTATACTGAATTTGTAAAAGTACTTGCATTAAGTGAGCGTGTTTGTATTAATGTAGTGGATGAAAAAATGCGTAATTCGGCTCATAAGATGTTACAATTAGCGGGCGTCAATTTAGAACAAGTACAATTTTTTATACATCCTTCCAATGATGCATGGTGTCGAGATCATGGGCCTTCTTTTTTAATTCGGAATAATAAGGAACATCCCAAGGCCATTATTGATTGGAATATCAATGCTTGGGGAGGAAAATATCCACCTTATGATTTGGATGATGTAATACCTACTCATATTGCAAAAGCTTTTGACTTACCAGTTTTTTATCCAAATATTATCATGGAAGGGGGCTCGGTCGATTTTAACGGAGCAGGAACCATTATGACTTCGAAATCTTGTTTGCTTAATCCGAATCGTAATCCACATTTAAATCAAGCTCAAATTGAAAAGTATTTATGTGATTATTATGGAATGGAGCAAGTGTTATGGGTGTCTGATGGTATTGTAGGGGATGATACTGATGGTCATATTGATGATACAGTAAGATTTGTAAATGAGGATACCGTTATCACAGTGATCGAAAATAATGTGATGTCAGATAATCATGATTTGCTGCAACAAAATTTAAAGGAGTTAAAGCAAATGCGATTAATAAACGGCCAACCATTAAATATTGTGGAACTACCCATGCCAAAGGAGGTTGTTTATGAACAACAATTACTTCCTGCATCCTATGCCAATTTTTATATTAGTAATGGACATATCATCGTGCCCACATTTAAGTGTGATTTAGATGATAAGGCCATGCAAATCATACAATCTTGTTTTCCATCTAGACAAGTGGTAGGGATTGATTCAACGGATATCATTTGGGGATTAGGTAGTTTTCATTGCTTAAGCCAACAAGAACCTAGTATACCTTCATTTTAATCTTATAAAAGTATAGCATGAAAAATAGATTTTCCTTTTTGGGTTGGATAGGAGTGGTGGGAATGATTTCACTTTATTCATGTAATAACTTTCCTTATTCAAAAACGAATCATACCTATAATACTAAATCCAAGGATTTATTAAAGTTGTTAAAAACAAATCCAGGAATTCAAACGGTCGATTCCTTAGCAAAAGCAGCACAATGGGTGGGTACCACAAATTTTGATTTACGAAAACCCAATTTTGTCATCATTCACCATACGGCTCAAAATTCATGTGAGCAAACCTTGCAAACTTTTACTTTAGAGCGAACTAAAGTAAGTGCGCATTATGTTATTTGTAAAGATGGAACGATACATCATATGTTGAATGATTACTTTAGGGCTTGGCATGGGGGTGTTGCTAAATGGGGTAACAACACAGATATTAATTCAAGTTCTATTGGAATTGAATTAGATAATAATGGCTACGAACCATTTGATTCGGCACAAATAAATAGTTTATTAACCGTATTAGAGCAGCTTAAGAAAAACTATAATATACCAGTTGCTAATTTTATTGGTCATGGGGACATCGCACCTAAACGCAAAGTAGATCCTAATATCAACTTTCCTTGGCAATTATTAGCTAGCAAAGGTTATGGCGTTTGGTTTAATCCTGATTCAAGTATACAATTACCCGTTTCTATTTCAATACCATTTGCATTAGCGATGGTAGGCTATGATATCAAAGATACTACAGCAGCTTTGTTGGCTTTCAAACGACATTATAGACAAGACAGTACCATCTCCATGAACGATCAGGATGGGTCTGTATTGGCTCAGTTAATTAACTATAAACTACAAAAATAAATTTCTACACTAACAATTGTTAGCGTAAATTTGTACAAATAAGGTACTATGGATTTTAGTTTATCAGAGGAGCAATTGATGATACAAAATGCAGCCCGTTCATTTGCGCAACAACAATGTTTACCTGGTGTAATTGAACGTGATGAAAAGCAACAGTTTCCAAAACAACAAATAGAAGAACTTGCCAACCTAGGATTTTTAGGCATGATGACGCCCATTCAATATGGCGGTGCGGGGATGGATACCATTTCCTATGTTCTTGCTATGGAAGAAATAAGTAAAGTAGATGCAAGTGTAAGTGTTTGTATGAGCGTTAACAATAGTTTAGTATGTTGGGGCTTGGATCATTATGGAACAGAGCAACAAAAAATTAAATATTTAACACCATTAGCGCAAGGGAAAAAAGATGGTGCATTATATGTAGGTGCTTTTTTATTAAGTGAACCAGAAGCAGGTAGTGATGCAACACATCAACATACATCAGCCGTGGACAATGGAGATCATTTCATTTTAAATGGTGTTAAAAATTGGATCACCAATGGTTCTAGTGCGTCGGTCTATTTAGTAATGGCGCAAACAGATGCAAGTAAAGGACCCAAAGGTATCAATGCATTCATTGTTGAAAAAAATACACCAGGAATTTCGATAGGGCCTAAAGAAAATAAAATGGGTATTCGCGGTAGCGATACACACGCTATCTCCTTTTCAGATGTGGTGGTACCCAAAGAAAATCAAATAGGTGCCGATGGTTTTGGATTTACTTTTGCAATGAAAACTTTAAACGGTGGTAGAATTGGAATTGCAGCACAAGCTTTGGGCATTGCAAGTGGTGCCTATGAGTTGGCCTTAGCGTATAGTAAACAAAGAAAATCTTTTGGGAAACCAATTCATGAGCATCAGGCCATACAATTTAAGTTAGCAGAAATGGCTACGCGTATCCAAACTGCACGTCTTTTGTGTTATCAAGCTGCTTGGGAAAAAGACAATGGGTTGGATTATACCTTATCGGCTGCTATGGCTAAACTGCATGCAAGTGATACTGCTATGTGGGTGACCACCGAAGCTGTTCAAGTTCATGGTGGATATGGATTTGTAAAGGAATTTCATGTAGAAAGATTAATGCGTGATGCAAAAATCACACAAATTTATGAAGGCACTAGTGAGATACAAAAAATGGTCATTGGAAGAAGTATCACACGATAATTTATTATAGCTTTGAAGTAATTATTAAAGATGCCTGTTAATACTGAATCTTATCATCAACTTATTTCACAGGAGTGCATGAAAAATGTACAACTTGTGGCAGTAAGTAAAACCAAACCTAATGAGGATGTTATGTCCTTATATCAATTAGGGCAAAGGGATTTTGGTGAGAATTATGTGCAAGAGTTGGTAGATAAGGCGGCATCTTTGCCTTCGGATATTCATTGGCATTTTATTGGACACTTGCAATCTAATAAAGTCAAATACATTGCACCTTTTGTTTATTTAATTCATGGAGTAGATAGTGAAAAATTATTAATTGAAATTAATAAGCAAGCGCAAAAAAATAATCGTGTCATTGATGTATTACTGCAAGTGCATATTGCCACCGAGGAAACCAAATTTGGTTTTGATGAAATGGCGCTTTTGGAATTAATAGGAAGTGACCGAATTACTCAGTATACGCATATTAAAGTAAGGGGATTAATGGGAATGGCTTCATTTTCGGATGATCAAAAATTAATTCAAAAGGAATTTCTTAGTTTAAAAAATATTTATAATAAATGCACCCAAAACTTTAATTTTCCGGCATTTGATATTTTAAGTATGGGCATGAGTTCAGATTATAGTCTTGCTATTGAGCAGGGGAGTACTTTAGTACGCGTAGGAAGTTTGCTATTTGGCGCGCGCGATTATAAAAAGGAATCTATTTAGGATTTTCTTTTTATTTTGTCTTAGCATAATCAAACACAATATTACAAAAAGCTTTTACACCTACTTTAAAGCCAGATTCATCAATAAAAAAATCGGCGGTATGATGTGGTGCCGCATCACTTGCTTTAGTGCCAGCGGGCATAGCTCCTAAGTAAAAAAAGAAACTGGGTGCTTTTTGTGAAAAGAATGAAAAATCTTCGGCACCTGTTTGCCATGTAGTTTCAATTACTTTATCAACACCTGCTGCTTTGATAAGTGAGGGTAAAGATTTTTTTACCAAACTAGGTTCATTATAAGTAACCAATGTTTTGGTATCAATATTTATATCTGCTGAAGCACCTGAGCTTGCTGCTATATTATTTACAGTTGTTTTAATACGATCATGCACTTCGGTTTGCATTTTTGAATCAAGGGTTCGAATAGTGCCCGTTAATTCAGCAGTTTCGGGTATAATATTAGAACGAACACCTGCTTTAATCGTACCTACAGTAATCACTACAGGGGCTTTGGTAATATCCATTTGTCTACTAACAATATGTTGTAAGCCTTCTATGATTTGAGCTGAGGAGGCAATAGGATCAACGCCACCCCAAGGTTGAGAGCCATGACTTCCTTTCCCTTTTACTTTTATAGTAAACCAGTCAGATGATGCCATAAAAGCACCTTCTTTATAGTGTATCGTACCTACTGGAATTTGTGATTCAACATGCAATCCAAAAACGGCTTCCACTTTGGGATTATCTAAAGCCCCTTCTTTAATCATTAAAGGAGCACCACCATCTTCATTACCTGGAGCACCTTCCTCAGCGGGTTGAAATAAAAATACCACTGTTCCTGGCACTTCCTTTTGCATGGCCTGTAATAAAGTTGCGGTAGCCATCAAGATAGAAATATGAGCGTCATGTCCACAAGCATGCATTACATCTACATTCTGCCCCATATATTCTGCTTTCACTTTTGATGCAAATGGAAGAGAGCTTCGTTCATGTACTGGTAAGGCATCAATATCTGCCCTAAGTGCAATCACAGGGCCTGGTTTGCCGCCTTTTAAAATTGCAACCACACCAGTTTTAGCAATAGGGTAGTGTACCTCTATTCCTAAATTTTTTAAATAATCTGCAATGTATTTTCCAGTATTAAATTCACGGTTTGATAATTCAGGATTTTCATGAAAATGTTGTCTCCATTTAATTAATTGTGGTTCTATATTCTGAACTAATTGATTAAAATTTTTGGGTAGTTCCTGAGCCGAAGCCGATAAAATAGAAAAAGTTAAAATGAAAGATAAAAACAGACGCATACAAATGAATTTAAATTTATAATAATGTGGCTTAGTAATTTATATTTTATGCTTGGTATTCGCCAAAAACACTTCTCAAAATATCTGCTATTTCACCTAAAGTACAAAATTGTTCAACTGCCTCAATAACAGGCGGCATTAAATTGGTATTTTGTACCGCCGCTTCTTTAATAGCGAGTAAACATAGCGCAACTTTATTTTCGTCTCTAATTGCTTTAAGTTTTTTTAATTTTTCAATTTGTTGTACTCGAATCGATTCATCAATTCTTAAAACAGGAATATCAATATCATTGTTTGATTGATATTGATTCACACCTACAATAATTTTTTTATTTGCTTCAATGTCTTTTTGATAGATATAGGCGCTTTCGCTAATTTTATTTTGCATAAAGCCAGATTCAATAGCAGCAACACTTCCGCCCATTGCGTCTATTTGTTGAATCAGTTCTAATGCCTTTTTTTCCATCTCATTGGTTAAGCTTTCTACAAAATAACTTCCTGCTAATGGGTCAGCGGTATCAGTAATGCCACTTTCAAAGGCAACTACCTGTTGTGTTTTAAGTGCAATAGCTGCAGCCTCCTCGGTAGGCAGCCCTAACGCTTCATCGTAACCATTGGTATGTAAACTTTGTGTACCCCCTAATACGGCTGCAATAGTTTGAATGGTCACCCTGCTGATATTATTCATGGGTTGTTGCGCGGTCAAAGTTGCACCTCCAGTTTGTGTATGAAAACGAAGCATTAAAGCTTTTGGGTCGGTAGCACCTAAATCCTTCATGATTTGTGCCCACATTTTTCGAGCAGCTCTAAACTTGGCAACTTCCTCAAATAAATTATTATGCGCATTAAAAAAGAACGAAAGTCTTTTTCCAAATATATTAATGTCTAATCCTTTTTCAATGGCTGCTTTTACATAAGCTTTACCATTACTTAAGGTAAATGCAATTTCTTGAACAGCGGTACTTCCAGCCTCTCTAATGTGATAACCTGAAATAGAAATGCTATTCCATTTAGGTAAATGGGTACTAGACCATTCAAAAATATCTGTAATAATACGCATCGAATTTTTAGGCGGATAGATATAAGTGCCTCTTGCAGCGTATTCTTTTAAAATGTCGTTTTGAATTGTTCCTGATAAAAGGGTTAAATCGATTCCTCTTTTTTTTGCTAAGGCAACATAGAATGCCAATAAAATAAAACCAGTGGAGTTAATCGTCATCGAAGTACTTATTTTATCCAATGGAATATCCTTGAATAAAATGTCCATATCGTCTAAACTACAAATGGATACACCCACTTTTCCTACTTCACCGTCGGCCAATGAATGATCTGCATCATAGCCAATTTGAGAAGGTAAGTCAAATGCAACACTTAAGCCCATTACGCCTTGTGCTAATAAAAAATGGTATCTTTTATTGCTTTCCTCGGCTGTCGAAAATCCAGCATATTGGCGCATTGTCCATAGCTTTCCTCGGTACATATCAGATTGTACTCCACGTGTATATGGATATTCACCTGGTAATGCTGTACCATTCAAATCGGTCGGTACATCATCTTGAGTGTATACTTTTTTTACCTCAATGCCACTATCTGTTCTTTTAGACTCATCTTGCATGGTTAAATTTACGATTTTTTACTTGTTTCAATGCCTAGATTATTTCTATTTTCGACATACAATCTAATGGACAGTTGAGATAGATCATGTAATTTTGTATCTCATTATTCAAGTTAATTATTATCCTATGGGTACAGAAATAGCAAGTTCATTACCAGTCAGTTTTACTGCTGGCGCCATTACTGAAATTCAAAGATTAATGTCCGAGCCTAGTTTTGATCAACAACAACGACTTAGGGTTGGGGTTAAAGGAGGCGGCTGTAGTGGCATGACCTATATTTTGGGTTTTGAAACACCTGCCGAGTCAGATGAACTTTTCATATACGAAGGCATTCCATGTTGCATGGATAAGTCTCATCAGATCTATTTATATGGGATGAGTATTGATTGGCAAGGCGGTTTAAATAGCCGAGGATTTACTTTCACCAATCCTAATGCGTCTAGTACTTGCGGATGCGGCACTTCATTTGCGGTTTAAAATTGATCGAAAAAATACTGCATCCTTGCTCTCAATCGCTGCGCTCAAATGTTCGCTCTGATGCGTATTATTTTCAATTCAATTTTAAAAAAATTTCAGTCATCAGAGGAATGGTTGATCGAAAAAATACTTGCGTATTATTTTCAATTCAATTTTAAACAAATTTCAGTCATCAGAAGAATGGTTGATCGAAAGAATACTTGCGTATTATTTTCAATTCAATTTTAAACAAATTTCAGTTTAACATTAAGGGATTTGATTGAAAAAATAGCTCCACCTCGCTTCCTATCACTTCGTTCAACGTCAGCTTGGTTGACTATTGTTTTCAATCTCAAATTTCAATTATCAGATTATGATGTAAATAAAAAAGCCCCCGAATTTTCGAGGGCTTTTTTATTATAACGACTAGTCGTTTATTATTTCTTTTTATCTTCTGATTTTCCTAGTGGACGACTTTTTGCAAAGTCAACTAAAACAGGAGCCGCTACAAAAATAGAAGAGTAGGTACCTGTGATAACTCCAATTAACATTGCGAATGCGAAACCTCTTGTTACCTCACCACCAAAGATGAATAAGATTAAGATAGTTAAGAATACAGTTAATGAAGTCATAATCGTACGACTTAACGTTTGGTTAATCGCTTTATTAATGATAGATGCATTATCTGATCCTTTCATAATTTGACTGTCTTCACGAATACGGTCATATACAATTACCGTATCATTCATCGAGAAACCAATTACCGTTAAGATCGCTGCAATAAAATGTTGGTCAATCTCTAATGGGAATGGTACAAATTTACGAGCAAAACTAAATACAATTAATGTTACCAATACATCATGTAATAATGAGAAGATGGTTCCTAAAGAATATCTCCAATCACGGAAACGAATAAATATGTATAAACAAATAGCGATTAAGGCAAAAATTGTTGCTTTAGTGGCTCCAGCTTTTAAATCATCAGATATTGTTGGCAACACTGTTTGTGAACTTTGCTTGTATTGAGTTTCAAATTCTTTGAAAGTAATATCAGCAGGTAATTGTTTTGCCAATCCTTTGAATAATAATGTTTCAACTTCTTGATCAATATTATTTCCTTGCTCATGAATCTTATAAGAAGTAGTGATGTTGATTTGGTTTTTAGTATCTACTGTTTTAATGATAGGGGCTTCGCCAAATACACCTTTTAATGCATCTCTTACTTGTTCAGTATTAACAGCAGATTTAAATTTAATGGTATAGCTACGACCACCTGCAAATTCAACACCTTCATCAAAACCATTAAAGAAACTCGCTACACCCATGATTAAAACGACTGCAGATAACATGTAAGCGTATTTTCTGAACTCAATAAACTTAAATGATGCATGTTTAAAAATACTACGAGATACTTTTGTAAAGTATTCAAAGTGTCTGTTTTTGCTAGTATAGATATCTGTAATTAAACGAGAAACTAAAATACCGCAGAATAAAGACAATAGAATACCAATAATTTGTGTTGTAGCGAAACCTAATACTGGACCTAATCCAAAGTAAGCTAATATACAAGCAGTTAATAAAGTGGTAACGTGTGCATCCAATACTGGAGACATAGAACGCTTATAACCATCTGTTACTGCTAATTGATAACTTTTCCCTTTGGTTAATTCTTCTTTTATTCTTTCAAATATAATTACGTTCGTATCTACCGCCATACCAATGGTTAATACCAAACCGGCAATACCAGGGGCTGTTAAAGTAAATCCGAGGGCACTTAATATACCAATTGTGAAAAGTAAGTTTAAGATCAATGCAATGTTGGCAACCCAACCACCTGTATTAAAATACAATAACATTAAAGCGAAAATGACAAGGAATGCAATTCCAAATGCCATAGCGCCACCTTGAATAGATGCTTTACCTAAAGTTGGACCTACTTGTTGTTCTTGAACAATTTTTGCAGGTGCAGGTAATTTACCACTCTCTAAAATTTGCGCTAAATCCTGTGCTGTTTTTAATGAGTAGTTTCCAGAAATTTGAGAGTTGCCAGTTGTAATGGCATCATTCACATTTGGAGCTGAATAAACAATATTATCTAAAACAATGGCAATAGGTTTTCCAATATTTCTAGTAGTCATCTTTCCCCAAATATTAGTACCTAATTTATCCATGTTCATTTTAATAGCTACTTTTCCTCTTTCATCAAAATCTTGAGCAGCGTTAGCAACATGATCACCTTCTAATTCAGCAATGCCGTTGTCTAAAGTTTTGATAGCATATAAAGGAAGTACATCCTTAGTTTTTGGATCTTCAGATTCTACTTTACCATACATGAAAACTAAGTTAGTAGGAAATTTAGATTTTACTTCAGCCATTGCTAAATACGCATTTAATTTAGCAGTATCTTTTTTCAATGTATATCCAATCTCAGCAGGGAAAGTATACTGACCATTTTTTCCTTGATAAGGTTGTGTGAATTGAACCGTTTTTAAAAGTGGATTTTTGTTGGCAAGTGCTTTTGTTGTATCCACTTTGGCTGTTGAATCAACAACACCATTTAAACTTGCTTCAATTGCTTTGTCTGCTGCTAAGATTCCATTTTGGAAATCTTTATTTTCAAAAGTATATACTTCAAAAAATTGAAGGTTGGCAGTAGATTGTAAGTAGGAGCGTACTCTTTCTTTATCGTTCACACCAGCCAATTCGATACTGATAATTCCTTTATTTGCATCAGGGTTGATATTGGGAGACGCTAAACCAAAGCGGTCAATACGAGTTCTTAAAATTCGGTAAGTATTATTAAAAGCTTGAGTAGCTTGTTCTTTTAAGTATGTTGCTGCAGCATCATCTGTTGCATCAAATTTTAATTTTTGATTGCTTCTTGCAGCGAATAATGGGGCTAATTTACCAGTAGGATTTGCTATTTTGTATTCCTCTCTAAATAAGGATATTAAATCGGCGCTACTGTTTGCTTTTTTAGCTACAGCTTTATTTAAAGCGGTATTAAAAGCAGGATCCTTTGAGTAATTCGCTAAGGATTTAATTAATCCATCCAAGCCTACCTCCATGGTAACACTCATACCACCTTGTAAATCAAGGCCTAACATTAATTCTCTTTCTTTAGCACCAGCATAAGTGGTTAAGCCAAATGCCAATTTAGTATCTTTTGTACTATCTAGTAAATGCTTGTAATAGTCTTTTTGAACATCGCTGACACTATCGTTATATAAAAATTGCGATTCTTTGTTATTTGGATAAACAGATTGTGCTGTAGGGAATTTTTTTACCCAAGCAGCAGCTTTCGCTTCCATTGATTTTTCATGGTTATGAACAAACCAAGTGAATGACAATTGATAAAGACAAATTAAAATAAGCGCAAATGTAAAAAAGCGCACTAATCCTTTGAGTTGCATAATAGTTTGGTTAACTGATTTTTAGTCGGCAAATATAATGGAAACGGGTCAAAATAAGGGCTAAAAAGCCATTATTTTACGGCACTAAGCTTGACATCGAAATACAATGGTGCATTGCCTGGAATAGAGGAGCCAGCCCCGGCACTTCCGTATCCTAATGTAGAAGGTATTAGAAGTTTAATTTCCCCACCGACACCAATCAAAGGAAGTCCTTTTTGCCATCCTGTAATTAAACTGCTCAAAGGATAAGTGATGGTTCCTGCATCAAATTGATTCCCATTCATTAATTGACCTACATAAGTAACTGTAATAGTGTTACTTAAGCTAGGTTTTGCACCTGTTCCAGGGGTAATAATTTGGTATAAAATGCCACTCGGGTCTTCGGTATAAGTGATATTATTTGATTTGGCATAAGCCATCATTTGATCCTTCTCACTCGCTCCAGATTTACTACAACCTATCAAAGTGAAAATCGCTAAAATGGTCAAAAAAGAGGCAAAAATTGATAAAAATGGGGTAATTTTTGATGATTTTGAGTGTTTTTGGGTCATTTTGGTCATTTTTTGGTTTTAAAATATTTTAATTCTTGATAGCGTTGTTCATTCATTTCAGAAGTGAATTGTTGGTAAATCCAGGAAAATCCAAGTGAGAAGATAAGGATGGCAATAATGATCCATATTTCGTTACCTCGCATATTGGCCACCATCGAAGCTCGCTCGTACCATCCTGTTTCTGAAATGACTAGTATGAGGAGCCCTAAACCTAAACTTACACTTAGCCCCCTTAAAAAAGGCTTTCTTTTAAAATGGGCTAAACTGCGTTCCTTTTCCCAAAATTGGTAAAATGCTTCTTCTTCGGGGCTGATCATAAAGCAAATTTATGCTTTGATTGTTAAATTAGAACTGCATTGCTTACTTTTAATTTAAAACTTGCATATGAAATCATTCATACAAAAATGGGGAATCACAATTAGTATATTGATTATTGCTGTTCATTTTATGGCGCAATTGTTAGGGGAGGAGTATAAAACAATGGAAGCCATTAGTAAAGCAATGTTATTACCCATGTTAATGTTGTATTTAGCAGTACAGACTAATACTTCAGGATTGCCAGGAAAAGGCTTGGTGATGTTTGGGTTGTTGGGTTCTTTTTTGGGAGATGTTTTTTTAATTTCTAAGTCCTACTTTATACCTGGTATGATTGCATTTATGACAACGCATATTTTTAATATTCTGTTTTTTAGTAAAATTTATGGACCCTTACAAGCACGCTCCACTAAATTATATGTATCTAAATTTTTGTTGGTTATTTTTTGCGTGTTTATTTATTTTCAATTAAAAGATGGATTGGGAAATTTAATTTTTCCCATTTTGGCCTATATGATATTAATTAGTACAGCTACCTTAATGGCGATTCATATTTCAAATCACGCGCCAGTAAAAATAATTGCAAATACTTTTTGGATACCTGGTATGTTGTTTTTTTTAACTTCCGATGCCATTTTAGCTTTAAACAAATTTAATTGGGCAAAACATACACCCATCAATAATATAGGATTGGTCATTATGATTACCTATGGATTAGCTCAATTATTTATGGTCAAAGGGTTTCAAGTTTATTTTGCACAAAAGAAACAAGCATAAAAAAATCAAGCATAAAAAAAGCGCCCCGAAATTTCGGGGCGCTTTTTTTATATACTTAGTTTGTAAAGTATTAGTATCCACCCATACCACCCATATCTGGATGTCCACCACCGCCTGCAGGAGGCGCAGCTGGTGCTGGCTTGTCAGCGATAACGCATTCTGTTGTTAACAACATTGATGCAATAGATGCTGCGTTCTCTAAAGCAACTCTTGTTACTTTAGTAGGATCGATAACACCTGCTTTAAATAAGTTTTCGAAAACTTCAGTTCTTGCGTTAAAACCAAAATCGTCTTTACCGTCTTTGATTTTTTGTACAACAATTGAACCTTCGATACCACTATTTTTTACAATTTGACGAAGTGGTTCTTCAATAGCTCTTCTTACTATTTGAATACCTGTTGTTTCATCATCATTGGCTCCTTTTAATTTATCTAAACTTGCAACTGCGCGAATATAAGCAACCCCACCACCTGGGACAATACCTTCTTCAACTGCAGCACGTGTAGCGTGTAAAGCATCGTCAACACGATCCTTTTTTTCTTTCATTTCAGTTTCGGTAGCAGCACCTACATATAATACTGCAACACCGCCACTTAATTTTGCTAAACGCTCTTGTAATTTTTCACGATCGTAATCGGAAGTGGTATTCTCAATTTGAGATTTGATTTGATTAACACGAGCAGTGATATCTGCTTTTTTACCTTTCCCACCAACGATAGTGGTGTTGTCTTTATCAATTGTAATTGAAGTTGCTTGACCTAAATAAGATAAATCAGCATTCTCTAATTTAAAACCTTGTTCTTCACTTATTACAGTACCAGCAGTTAAAATAGCAATGTCATTCAACATTTCTTTTCTGCGATCACCAAAACCAGGTGCTTTCACAGCTGCTACTTTAATAGTACCTCTTAATTTGTTAACCACCAATGTAGCCATTGCTTCACCTTCTAAATCTTCAGCAATAATTACTAATGGACGACTTGTTTGAGCTACTTTCTCTAAAATATGCAAGATGTCTTTCATTGCTGAAATCTTCTTGTCATAAATTAAGATGTATGGATTTTGCATTTCAGCTTCCATTTTTTCGCTATTGGTAACGAAATAAGGAGAAGTATATCCACGATCAAATTGCATTCCTTCAACAACATCAACTGTTGTATCTGTACCTTTTGCTTCTTCAACAGTGATCACACCTTCTTTACCCACTTTATTCATTGCCATTGCAATTAACTTTCCAATTTCGTTATCGTTATTGGCAGAGATAGAAGCAACTTGTTCAATTTTTTTAGTGTCATTACCCACCGCTTGTGATTGTGCCTTTAAACTAGCAACTACTTTTTCAACCGCTTTATCAATACCGCGTTTCAAATCCATTGGATTTGCACCTGCAGTAACGTTGCGTAAACCTTCACCAATAATAGCTTGTGCTAAAACAGTGGCAGTAGTAGTTCCATCACCTGCTAAGTCAGCAGTTTTTGAAGCTACTTCCTTTAACATTTGAGCACCAATATTTTCAATAGGATCTTCTAAGTCAATTTCTTTTGCAACAGTAACACCATCTTTAGTAATAGATGGAGATCCGAATTTTTTTTCAATAACAACATTACGACCCTTTGGTCCTAAAGTTACTTTCACGGCGTTGGCTAAAGTGTCAACCCCTTTTTTCATTTTATTTCTCGCTTCTAAGTCGAAAAAAATCATTTTAGACATATATAGTTAATTTTTAAAGTTATACAATCGCCAAAATATCGCTTTCGCGCATAATTAGTAAATCTTGACCTTCGATTTGAATTTCAGTTCCAGCATATTTACCATACAATACATTATCGCCTACTTTAACAGTTACTGGCTCATCTTTTTTACCAGTACCAGCAGCTAGCACAATACCGCGTTGAGGTTTTTCTTTTGCTGTATCTGGGATAATGATTCCGCCAGCTGATTTTTCTTCTGCAGCGGCAGGCATAACAATAACTCTATCATGTAGAGGTGTTATGTTTAATTTTTTAGCTGTAGTCTTAGCCATATTTTATCGTTTTTTGTTGTTTAATAATGTTATTGCCCTACATATATCGAGAACCGTGCCAATGACCATTTTGCATATTGAATAGGTCAAAATTTCAGTTTATTGATCATTAAGGGCTTGGGGTAGCAAATCTATGCCTAAAAAGGCATGCAAGGAACAGGATATTGGTAAAAAATGTCAGTTTTTATGAATTATTTAGATAGCTTTGCAGCCATTTAGCTCTTATTCATATGATGAACCGACGAAATATTAGGATTAAAGTAATGCAGGTCTTGTACATGGTGGAAACCGAAAACCAAGCTGCGCCTAGCGCTTTGCTCCAAAAGGAATTTGATAAAACACGCAATTTGTTTGTTTTTTTAGTTCATCTATTACACCAAGTGGCCTTATATGCCGAGGTAGAAGCTGGGCAAAGAGCTTCAAAAAACCTTCCCAATTCATCCGATTTAACAGTGAATACCAAATTAGCAGGCAATAGTATTTTTTGGCAAACCATCGAATCAGATAATTTTAAAAAAGCAATTGAAATTGTAAAACCCCAACAATGGATTCAAGAAGATAACGTTAAATCAATATTTAGACAATTGAGTGAAACGGCTACTTATCAAGCTTATATTGCTGAGCAAAGTAGGGAAAAGGCAAAAGAAAAAGACATTCTTAAATTTATATTTGGCACCCTCATTTTAGAATCAGAAAATATGCTTGATTATATTTCTGAACATTTCACAAATTGGGAAGATGAAGGGGATGTGATGATTGGTTTTGTATTAAATTATTTACAAAAACCATCGAGTGTTGATTTTTTAGATTTGGTGGGTACTGAAAAAAATAAATTTGCAGTTGATTTATTACAAACAGCAATCGATAAAAAAACAATTACCGAAGCTATTATTAAACCCAAATTAAACAATTGGGATCCGGAAAGAATTGCAATGATAGATATGATATTACTGCGTTTGGGCGTTTGCGAACTTTTGTATTTTGATACCATTCCTACTAAAGTGACCATAAATGAATACATTGATTTAGGTAAGGAATACAGTACTGAGCAAAGCGGACATTTTGTAAATGGAATTTTGGATAATATACACAAAGAATTAGTAGGTACAGGGCAAATTCAAAAAATAAGCCATAAAAATAAATAACACATTATTAGCAAACAAGGAATGCGGCTATTAGGATTAACCCTATCTTTGTTTTGCAAACGGAATTAAATAAAGCATTTTAATAGTTTAAAAAATATAAAACATGACACAAATTTTTTTACAAGCACCTCCTCAAGGTGGCGGTACTTTTCAATTGGTAATGTTGGGTGGAATCATTTTAGTTTTTTGGTTTTTCATGATTCGTCCACAAGCTAAAAAAGCAAAAGAGCAAAAAAAGTTTATTGATACGATGCAAAAAGGGGATAAAGTAGTCACTATTGCTGGTATTCATGGAACGATCAATAAAGTAAACGAGGACAATACAGTACAATTAGAAGTAAGCCCTGGTTCCTACTTGAAAATTGAAAGATCTTCGATCAGTTTAGAATGGTCTCAGGCACTTAATAAATAAAACATTTGTTTAAGTAGAAATTGAATCCGAAATTGGGGTAACTAATTTCGGATTTTTTATGCCCAAAATAATAGGATTGACAGGAGGAATCGGTTCGGGTAAAACAACAGTAGCAAACTTGTTTGCTAGTTTAGGGATTCCTGTGTTTAATGCAGATGATGCAGCTAAACAGCTGATGCAAAATAGTCCTATTATAAAAAATCAGTTAATTCAACAGTTTGGTGATAAAGTTTATGAACAAGGACAATTAAATAAATCCTATTTGGCTTCTATCGTTTTTGCAGATCCTGAAAAATTAGCCATACTCAATTCAATAGTGCATCCAGTAACCATTCAAGCAGCATTAGATTGGGCGCAACAACAAACATCCCCTTATGTAATTAAGGAAGCTGCTTTAATATTTGAATCTAATGCATCAGAAGGGTTGGATTTTGTAATTGGTGTAACAGCGCCCTTAGCCTTACGTATTGAAAGGGTAATGAAAAGAGATCAATGTACTCAAGCTGAAGTTGAAAAAAGAATGCAGCATCAAATTAGTGATGCCATTAAAATGAAATTATGCGATAAGGTCATTGTCAATGATGATATACAATTAATTACACCACAGGTTATTGCTATTCATGAAGCTTTTTCAATTTTATAACACCATCTTTTTAATCGACCATCAAAATCAAATGGGGTAGTGGCTTTGGTGATGTCTTTGATGGCTTTGCTTTGAATGTTTTCGGCATCAAGGATAAATTGGGAGAAATTAGTACTAAAAAATAAAGTGGCACCTGGCTTCATCGCCTTTAATACATCATTGATTAGTTCCACATGATCCCTTTGAATATCTAAAATATCTTTCATTCTTTTACTGTTGCTGAAAGTAGGAGGATCCATGATCACTAAATCAAATTGATGGGGAGCTAATGTTTTTAAATACTGCTTCACATCAGCATGTATAAAATGATAAGCACTGGCATTTTTTAAATCATTCAAAGCGAAATTATCTTCACTCCATTTTAAATAGGTTTTGGATAAGTCAACCGATGTGACCAATTTAGCGCCTGCTTTTGCAGCATACACTGAAAAGGAACTGGTGTAACTAAATAAATTTAAAACTGTTTTATCCTTTGATTGTTCGCTGAATATTTGTCTAGTAATACGGTGGTCTAAAAAAAGCCCCGTATCTAAATAATCAGTCAGGTTGACTAAAAATGACAATCCGTTTTCTTTTACTGTAATAATTTTGGAAGCCACGACCGCTTCTTCCTTTTCATATTGACCTTCTCTATGGGACATTCTTTTTCGTACTCGCAAATACATATTTTCCAAAGAGATGCCCGTCATTGTTGAAATAATATTTTTGCATTCTACCAACCATATATCATGCTCTTCGTCAGATAAACCATGACGTCGATTGTATTCGGCTATGTAAATGTACTGCTCATACAATTCAATACAAATTGGAAATTCAGGTAAATCATGGTCATACAAACGCCAACAACTAATATGCTGTCTTTTGGCTTGTTTAATTCGGTGCTTATAATTTTTAAGCAACCGATTTTCAAACATCTGAAATTTTTCGGGTGTCACTATTTTAATTTAGCTAATGCATCGCTAATTCTGGCCCAAGCTTTTTCAATATTGGGCATACTATTCGCAAATGAAAAGCGAACACAATTAGGTTCACCAAAAGCATCGCCCATTACAGATGATACATTTGCAGTATTTAATAAATACATGCTAAAATCCGGTGCATTGGTAATGGTGGTGTTGCCATCTGATTTTCCATAGTAATGACTTACATCAGGGAATACATAAAAAGCGCCCTGAGGTGCAAAGCATTTAAAACCAGGAATTGCATTCACCAAGGCCAATGTTTTTTCACGACGTCTTGTGAATTCGGCTGTCATTTCATTAGAAGGTTTCAAATCACCAACTAAGGCAGTCACTGCTGCTTTTTGTGTAATTGAACAAGTGCCCGATGTAAATTGTCCTTGTAATTTTTCCATAGCTTTTGCAATTTCTACACTTGATGCAGTATAACCTAAGCGCCATCCAGTCATTGCAAAACCTTTACTTAAACCATTGATAACTATTACTTGGTCTTTTATAAAATCAAATTGAGCAATACTCTCATGTTTACCAATAAAATTGATGTATTCGTAAATTTCATCTGATAAAATAGTAATACCAGGATATTTTTTAAATAAGTTAGCAAGTGCTTCTAATTCATCTTTACTATAAACTGCTCCTGAAGGATTACAAGGAGAGGAGAACATAAAAACTTTTGTTTTTGATGTAATAGCCGCTTCCACTTGCGCAGGACTCACTTTAAAACCATCCGCAACAGTGCTTCTAATTTCTACAACTTTGCCGCGTGCAATTTTTACTAATTCAGAATAGGTTACCCAGTAAGGCGTTGGAATAATGACTTCATCGCCATCATCCACTAATGCTAATATTGCATTGGCTAAACTTTGTTTAGCACCTGTTGAAGTCACAATATTTTCAGGCTTATAATCTAATTGATTGTCTCTATTTAATTTGCTACATACCGCTTCTCTTAAATCGGCAAAACCAGCAACAGGTGTATAGTGACTCCAGTTGTCGTTAATGGCTTTAATGGCAGCATCTTTAATATGTTGAGGTGTATCAAAGTCAGGTTCCCCTAAACTAAGGTCAATCACATCAATACCTTGTGCTCTTAATTCACGGCCTAATTTGGCCATTTTTAAAGTTTCTGGCTCACTAAATCTGCTTAATAATGAAGATAAAATCATAGTTTTTAAATTGATTGGACAAATTTCGCAAATAAATCGCAAACGGACGTCAGTTTTGCCAACGGAAAGGCATTAAATTATTCAGTAGTTGTTAATATCTATTCATTATCGGCAAATTCGTAGTTCGAATAATCTTGAATGACATTATATAAAGTGCCGCGTTCAATAGGTTTTCGATTGACCTGCTTGATTAAACTTACTAATTCTCGAGTCGTCATGGCAGGGGTTTGCTCCTCACTGCCAGCCATTGAATAAATTTTAGTGGTGTCGTCGATTGTTCCATCAATATCATTCACGCCATAACTTAAAGTTAGTTGGGCAGTTTGACGGCCTAGCATGGGCCAGTAGGCTTTAATATGTGGGAAATTGTCTAAGTATAAACGAGATATCGCATACATTTTTAAATCATTCGCTAAAGTGGATTCAGCCACATCATGCATATCGTTGTCCTTATTACGAAACTTTAATGGGATGAAAGTATTAAAACCTTTTGTTTCATCTTGCAATTGTCTTAATCGTTCCATGTGATCAATACGATGTTCATATTTTTCAATATGGCCGTATAATAGGGTAGCATTACTATGCATTCCTAATTGGTGCGCTGTTTTATGTATATGAAGCCATTCGTCTGCAGTGGCTTTGTCATTACATATTACTGTTCTAATATCAGGATGAAAAATTTCGGCGCCGCCACCAGGTAAAGAATCTAAACCTGCTTCATGTGCTAGTTTCATACCTTCTTCGGTACTCACATTGGCTTTCCTAAACATGTATTCTAATTCAACAGGCGTGAAGGCTTTAATATGTAATTCAGGTCGATGTGCTTTGATGGCACGCATTAATTCCAAAAAAAAGTTCAATGTTAATTTAGGATGTACGCCTCCTACGATATGCACTTCGGTCACAGGTTTTCCATCATATGATTTAACGATGTCCAACATTTGATCAATCGTTAATTCCCAACCTTCTTCCTTATGGGCGTATAGTTTTGAGTAAGAACAAAATTTGCATGAAAAAACACAAACATTGGTAGGCTCAATATGAAAATTTTTATTGAAATAAGTAGCATCGCCATGCAATGATTCGCGTTTCCAGTTGGCTAATGCACCTACATAAGGGAGGGATGCTTTTTCAAATAAATAAACGCCTTCATTAAAATTAAGTCGTTGGTTATTTATTATTTTATTGCCTATTTGTTGTAATTTAATGTCTTTTTCCGCCTCAATAATCACTTCAATTTTACTTAACGACATGGCCCTTTACTTTTAGACCACAAAGTTAATAATTATACAAACAAGTAGTTGTTTTTTATGACTAATAGATATCATATTAGCCAATCAAGATACCTGCCATGCTTGCAGATAAGTAGGAAGCTAAAGTACCGCATAATAGGGCTTTTAAACCTAGTTCAGCTAAGTCCTTACGGCGTGTAGGTGCTAATTCACCAATACCACCAATAAGCATACCCACACTACTAAAATTGGCAAAACCACAAATGGCAATACTTACAATTAGTAAACCTTTTTCAGTCACTATCGGAACCACTTTGCTTGTTAAACTTTTAAATGCGACAAATTCATTGATGGTTAATTTTTGTCCAAGTAGGGTGGCTGCATTTTGAATGTCGGCATTTGGAATCCCCATGGCCCAAGCCATTGGGTAAAATAGTTTTCCAAAAACATAATTCAAACTAAGATTTAAAGAAGGATTAAATAAATGTCCAACTGTAAGCATGATCCAATCAATCATAGCAATTAAAGCAATGAATCCAATTAACATCGCAATCACATTCATGGCAAGTTTAAATCCATCACCCGCACCATGGGTGATCGCATCAATGGTATTGCTATATTGGCTTTTCACTTCCAATTTTACTTTTCCCATAGTTTGAGATTCTTCGGTTTCAGGAAAGATGATTTTGGCAATGACTAATGCGCCAGGTGCCGCCATTAAACTGGCAGTAATTAATTTAGGGGCTAAATCCATACCAGCTTGCGCTCCCATATTCGCATACACAATTAATATTCCACCAGCAATACAAGCCAAGCTTCCACTCATACTTGCTAAAATTTCACTTTTAGTCATCGTTGCTAAATAAGGTCGAATCATAATTTGCGCTTCCACCTGTCCTACAAAAGCACTAGCCACATTACTTAATGCTTCAGCGCCACTTACCCTCATAATAAAATTCATCGCTTTAGCTACGACTGCTACTATTCGTTGCATAATTCCAAAGTGATAAAATAAAGCAACTAATACACAAACTAAAATAATAGTGGCTGTTACATTAAAAGCAAACACAAATCCACCATTCGCAAAATCGGCAACACCAGCAGGTGTGGTGGCTGCAACACCACTATAAACAAATGCAGCTCCTGCACGAGCAAATTGTTCAATTTTACCCATTCCTTTCCCAATAATTTGGAAAAAATGAGTCACTGCAGGAATCTTTAAAATCAATACGCCAATCGTGAATTGTAATAATAAGCCACTCATGACCAATCGATAATTGATTTTGCTTTTATTGTTTGAAAATAGAAAAGCAATGATGATGATGACTAATATGCCAATGAGGCCTTGAAATCTGTCCATAGGTTGATGATTAGATAGGGAAGTTAATTAAAAATCTAGGTATAATTCACTTTTTTGGGCAATAAAAAGCCCATCTAAATGAATCGAGATGGGCTTAGTTATTTTAGTTGTAAAAATTTACAAATGGGATTGTATTTTTTTATCTAATACTGCTTTTGGAACAGCACCAATTTGCTTATCTACCACTTCGCCACCTTTAACAAATAAAATTGCAGGGATGGATGTAATACCAAAGTTCATACTCAAATTAGGATTTACATCCACATTTACTTTTCCGATATTTACTTTTCCTTCATATTGCACTGCTAATTCTTCAATAACTGGTCCAATAGCACGACAAGGGCCACACCATTCTGCCCAAAAATCAATCACTGTTAACTTGTTACTTTCGATTACTTCTTTTTGAAAATTTGCATCTGTAAATTCTAATGCCATAATTATATATTTTAATTGGGTTGTTTGTTCTAGATAATACTCCAAAAATAGTTCCAATATTTAATATCTGCCTATTTGACTTTTCCACTTAATTCTAAAAGGTTTGGGGACAATTTTAAGGACAAATAGGCTAGGAGGTGCTAATAATGGCAGTCCCTTATACTAGATTTACCTGAACCGATAAGTCGGGGTGGTTATCAAGGAATAAAACCATCTCGTCATTCATTAAAAATCCCTTTTCAAAAGTACGGACACTTGCCACCAATTGTTCCTTAGGTTCGATAAAATTAAATTTCAGGGAGGCCCTGCCTGGATTTTGTTTTAAATTCTTTTCAACAAAGTCAATGATTTCCTTATCTAGTTTAGAAGGGTGCATACTAATTTCAATAGAGCGCGTTTGATTTTGTTTCACTGTTTCTAGTAGTGACATATTGGTGATCTTAAACTCAAAGGCATTGGGTTGATTGTACCTATTTCTAAAACTGCCTGTTAAAAATATCTTTTGACCAATCTCTAAATAATTTTGAAACTTAATATAATCTTCACTCCATAATATAAAGTCGGTTTTGCCCGTAAAATCCTCAATGACAAAAGATCCAAAATTCTTACCTGTTTTTGTCATTCGGTGTTGTACATCTGTTACTAAACCAGCTAATTTAAAAACACGTCCTAATTGATTTGGATTTGAAGATAAGGTATCTCTTACCTCATTAAAATCATTGATTGGGCTAAAATGATAATGGCGCATTTCAAAACTAAAATGATCTAGGGGATGACCACTCATAAACATACCTGTTATGTCCTTTTCATGGTCTAATTTTTCAGTTAAAGTCCATTCTTCACAAACTGTAATTTTAGGAACAGGGACTTGCATCGCCGATGGTAAATCACCAAATAAAGTATTACTTGAACCTACATTGATTGATTGTAAGGCCTGTGCATAGTTAATGAGTTTTTCAAGCCCATTAGTACGATCCCCATCAGCAACATTAAAATATTGAGCACGATGGTATTCAGGGAAACAATCAAAACTTCCAGAATAAGCCAAACTTTCTAATGATTTTTTATTTACAGATCTTGACAAAACGCGTTTAATAAAATCAACCATATCAGCAAAATGTCCCGCTTTATTTCGTTCAATAATAATGGTATCAATTGCAGCTTCCCCCACACCTTTTAATCCACCTAATCCAAATCTGATTTCACCTTTTTTGTTAACAGAGAAGCCATTTAAGGATTCATTAATATCAGGGCCCAATACTTTAATGGTCATTCTTTTACATTCTTCCATGAAGAAGGTAATTTTATCAATACTTCCTGCATGATTAAGCACTGCTGACATATATTCACCTGGGTAGTGTGCTTTTAAGTAAGCAGTTTGATAGGCTAAGTAGGCGTAACAAGTGGAGTGAGATTTATTAAAAGCGTATTGTGCAAATGCTTCCCAATCGGTCCATACTTTTTCTAAAACATTTTCAGGATGTCCGTTTTTAACTGCGCCAGCCACAAACTGAGCTTTCATTTTATCCAATACCGATTTTTGCTTTTTACCCATGGCTTTACGAAGTACATCCGCATCGCCTTTTGTAAAATTGGCAATTTTTTGACTAAGTAACATGACCTGTTCTTGGTAAACTGTAATACCATAAGTGTCAGCTAAAATTTCCTCCATCACTGGTAAATCATACTGAATGGTTTCGCGCCCATGTTTCCGATCAATGAAATTGGGGATATACGCCATGGGCCCTGGACGATACAATGCGTTCATTGCAATTAGATCAGCAAATTTATCTGGTTTTAAATCGCGTAAATGTTTTTGCATCCCCACACTTTCAAACTGAAAAGTAGCATTGGTTTCACCGCGTTGGTATAAATTAAAAGTTTTGGAATCATCCAATGGAATTAAATCCAAGTCGATAGTGACATTGTGATTTTGTTTAATTAATTCCAATGCGGTTTTTAATATAGAAAGGGTTTTTAATCCCAAAAAGTCCATTTTAAGTACACCTGCTTCCTCAATTACATTTCCTTCAATTTGCGTAATCCATAAATTAGAATCTTTTGCGGTGGCCACCGGCATAATTTCGGTTAAGTCACTTGGCGCAATAATTATTCCAGCTGCATGTATGCCTGTATTTCGAATCGAACCTTCTAATCTTTCTGCTTCATGTAATACTGCAGCGCGTAAATCAGTTCCTTTATATATTTCTCTTAATTTTTTTACATTATCAATATCTTCTGGTTGATAACCTTCTCTTTCGGCCAATGATTTTTCACCTTCTTTGACAGTGAGAGGTGCGTGTAGGCATCTATTCAATTCAGTACCTGGTTTGTCAGGCACTAATTTGGCTAATAAATTACTTTCTGATAATGGAAGATCCATGACTCTTGCGACATCTTTGATACTACTTTTTGCTGCCATGGTACCATAAGTAACAATTTGTGCCACCTGTTCCTTCCCATATTTATCAACCACATAGTCAATTACTTTTTGACGACCTTCATCGTCGAAGTCCGTATCAATATCGGGCATGCTCTTACGATCAGGATTTAAGAAACGCTCAAAAAGTAATTGGTATTTAATAGGATCAATATTGGTAATACCAATACAATAAGCAACAACACTTCCTGCGGCAGAACCTCTACCTGGACCCACAAACACACCCATATTGCGACCTGCTTGAATAAAATCACTTACAATTAAAAAATAACCCGCAAAACCCATTGTGCGAATGGTAAACAATTCAAAATCGATTCGTTCTTGAAGTTCAGTAGTGATTTCAGGGTATCTTTTATTTGCCCCTTCCCAAGTTAAATGTTTTAATAATTCCCATTGGTTCATATTGGCTTCCTTATGAATTTGAAATTCTTTAGGAATAGGGAAGGCGGGAAGTAAGATATCTTTTTTTAAATTCAACACATCCACTTTATCTACAATCGCATTGGTGTTATCAATGGACTGAGGCAAATCGCTAAATAAAGCAGACATTTGTGCTTGTGTCTTAAAATAAAATTCGTTGTTAGGGAATTTGAATCTTCTATTTTTTACTTGAATTTCATCGTTTACAAAATCATCAAATCCGGGGGTAGATTGTTTTTCGCCCGTATTAATACAAAGTAAAATATCGTGTGCGTTGGCATCGTCTTCATTTACATAGTGACTATCATTGGTAGCAATAACAGGTACTTTGTATTTTTTTGCAAATTGTAATAGTCGTTCATTGATGATTTCTTGTTCTGGAATTTGATGACGTTGAATTTCGATATAATAATCTTCGCCAAAAATATCCAACCACCATTTAAATTCTTTTTCAGCTTCTGCCTCGTCTTTTTTTAAGATAGATTGAGGAACATAGGCGCCAATACAACAAGTGGTCGCAATTAATCCTTCGTGGTATTTTTCAATTAATGATTTATCTATTCGAGGATATTTGCTATACATCCCTTCGATATAGCCTAATGAAGTTAATTTAATTAAGTTCTGATATCCAATTGCATTCTTGGCTAATAAAACTTGATGAAATCGGTTGTCTTTTAATTCCTTAGTGAAATTTTTAATATGCCTGTCTTTGACAACATAAAACTCACAACCAACAATGGGTTTAACAATCGGAGCAAGAATATCTTTTCCCTCCGCATCTTTCCCAATGACTTTTGTTTTTTTCCATGCCTGGCTTACAAATTTAAAAGCGCCAAACATATTGCCATGGTCGGTGATGGCCAAAGCGGGCATTTCATCGCCTATGGCTTTTTCATACAATCCTTCGATGGAGGCAGCGCCATCCAAAAGTGAATATTGTGTATGAACATGTAAATGTGAGAAAGTAGGCATGTAGGAAAGGGTACTAAGTGTACAAATATCGTAAAAATAAGGAGTTTAAAAGGGCTTAATTTTCCACAAATAAATCGTTAAAAATACTTGTAAATTTCCCATTTTCAGGTTAGTTACATTAACTTGCCTATCTATGTGGACACAAACAAGGAAGGGTCAGCTTCCATTATTAGGGATCATTTTTTTATTGGGTAGTTGTACAACCCTTAAGTCCATCTCTTTGCCAATGGTTAAAAAGGGGCAAGTAAAGACGCCTACCGTAGCCAACATTCAAAAAGCAGCTCGGAAAATGGAGTTTTTAGAGGATATATCTGTCACACCTGGTAAAATCACCATCAATGATGTCTCGGACAGCATTGAAACAGAAAAGCCAACTGTATTTAGTAAAAATTATGAGTTGATGCCGGTGAATTTATCTGATATTGAAAAAGCCAATTGGTTACAATTAAAGTATTCTATTAAAATGGATATTGCGGTGGAGGAGATTAAAAACATACCCTTACTGCAAAAAATTGACGAATGGTGGGGGACTCCTTATAGTTTAGGGGGCAGTACAAAAAATGGGGTTGATTGTTCCTATTTTACTTTGGATGTGATGAAGGATATTTACAAAGTCAATTTAAAACGAACAGCAGCCGAGCAGTATGAACAAAGTGAAAAAATTGAATGGAATAATTTAAAGGAAGGGGATTTGATATTTTTTAAAACTGAAGGTCGAAGCCGAATTTCTCATGTTGGTATTTATTTAGCAAATAATAAATTCGCTCATGCCTCCACTAGCCAAGGTGTTACCATTGGTGATTTAAGCGATCCTTATTGGCAAAGACGCTTGTATAGTATGGGTAGGGTACAACCAGCACTCTAATTTTCGACCACCGTATTTACATAAAACAATCTATTAATTGTTTTTATGAATTCATTAATATCAAAATTATCTTGATTGATTAATTTCTTTTGTGGTATATAATCAATTGGGTTCAGCTGGTATTTTTTCCCATTATAAGTTAGCGGCATTGATAAATTAAAACCTACAATGCAATTTTTCCATTGATAAGTAAGGATTTTTTCCTTAGGGTCGTATTGATAACTTAAAGTTGGAATTTGAGTTGTTCTTAAATATTGTTCAAAAAACTTACTAAAATTAATGGATGATTTTTGTGAAATATAGTTTTCAATTTGGCCAGTGGTGACTGTTTGATGATAAAAATCTTTGTTAAGTCCAATTAAAATATTTCTAAATAAACTATCATCATTGATAGAGTGTCGTATACTATGTAATAAGTTGGCTCCTTTATTGTACATGTCGCCAGAGGGCTCCTCGTTCACGCCATAATGAGCAACCATAGGACTTTTATTTTGAATCCCTCTTCTAAGTCCATAATTGTAATCATTCCCTGCTTCGGTACCATAATAGTAGTCGGTCATTAAAGTTTCAGTATAATCTGTAAACCCTTCATGAACCCACATATCAGCTATATCTTTACTTGTAATATTATTGGCAAACCATTCATGTCCGCTCTCGTGTACAATAATATAGTCCCATTTTTTGCCCCAACCAGAACCCGATAAATCTTGGCCTAAATATCCGTTCATAAATTTATTTCCATATGCCACAGCAGATTGATGTTCCATTCCAAGATGCGGAGATTGTACTAATTGATATCCATCTTCATAAAAAGGATAGGGCCCCATCCAATATTCAAATGCTTTTAACATTTGAGGAACTTGGATAAATTGTGATCTTGCTTTTGATGAGTCTTGGCTTAATACCCAATAGTGTAAATCTAAGTCGCCTTTTAATCCTGGATATTTTTCATTCCAGCCTACATAATCTCCAATATAAGGAACAATATTATAATTATTAATAGGGCTTTTTACTTCCCAGGTATAACTCATTAAATTATTGAGTTTTTCTTTTTTAATCATTCGACCATTGGCAACAGCAAATAAGGTATCAGGAACATTCATGGTTAAACTAGCACCATGATCGGGTTCATCAGTTTGATGATCCTTACAAGGATACCAAATGGAAGCGCCAATACCTTGACAAGCCACCGACATCCAAGGTTTGCCATTACCATCTTTCTTCCAAATCCAACCTCCATCCCAAGGTGGGCGAATAGCTTCACGCGGAATACCATGATAATAAATCAATAAATTAAAGCTAGAATTGATGGCAGGTTTATCCTTCATCTCAACCATTGCAACATTAATATTCCTTGTGAACGAAAGTGCAATTCCTTTTTTTATGGTAGCAGAAAAATAAATAACACTATCAATAATTAAAGGTTGTTGTAAATCTATTTGAATCGCATGTGATGGTTTTATTACTTTAGCAGTCCAATTCACTTGCCCAATAATGGATTTGGTGGTATAGGAGGGTGTTACATTGATATCATATCGTTGTATATCAAACCAATCTCTATTTTCATTTAAACTGCCTCTCAAAGTATCTTGTAAAGTAAATACAGGTTGACTATGAAGTGCAAGCGATGTCAAAGTCAAAAGTAGCAGTGATGTCCATGTTTTCATAAATAATTACATTTGGTAATTAAATATAAATCAATCCTTTCCCTTTTTTAGTTTATTGGCAAAAACTTTTTCAAATTTCTCCAATTTAGGGCCAATCACATATCTACAATATCCTTGTGAGGGATTGTTATTGTAAAAATTTTGGTGGTAATTTTCGGCTGCATAAAATTTTTGGAATGCCTCGACAGTGGTAACAATAGGGTGTTCCCATGCTTTAGATGCATTTAAATCTTTTATGTATTTTAATGCTACTTCCTGTTGATGGGGATTGTGAAAAAATACCACACTACGGTATTGAGGACCCACATCATTTCCTTGTTTATTTAGGGTGGTGGGGTCATGTGTTTTCCAAAAAACAGCTAATATATCATCCAAGCTGATTTTAGTAGTATCGTATACAATTTGACAAACCTCGGCATGTCCGGTATTTTTATCGCAAACCTGCTCATAAGTTGGATTATCTACAAAACCACCGCTATAGCCACTGGTCACTTTAACGACACCGTCTAATCTTTGAAAAAAAGCTTCAGTACACCAAAAGCAGCCAGATCCAAGGGTGATGGTTTCAGTATGACTCATGTTTATTTTATTTAATTTATCGGTTGGTTTATTTTGGGCACAGGCAGTTAGGCATATTAAAAGGCATAAAAGAGTATAAGTTTTTCTGAGGAATAGCATTAGTAATGTTTATCTAAATGTAAAACAAATATTAAACTAATTTGTTTAAACAAGGTTAATGTTTATTTAAGTAAATTTGTCCACTATTATTGTTCATGAAAGTATATCCAGAAAACGCCTTATCTCAATTAGAATTTGATAAAATTATTAGTATTTTATTAAATTACTGCCAAACCTCAGTAGGCAAGGAGATGGTCAATGATATACGTATACATACCCATCTTAAATATATTCAAACAGCTTTAAGGCAAACCCAGGAATTTAAATTTATAAAATCTGCAAATCAATATTTTCCTTCTGACTTTGTTCTTGATATTCGAAAAGATTTAAAATTATTAGGAATTCCAGGCGCACAATTAACTGGGGAGCAATGGTTATTGGTTAGAAGATTAATAGAACATATTGCACAAGTATTTAAATGGTTTGATGCGGAAAGGCAAAAGGCTTATTCAAATATGTATGAAATTATTTCAACAACTTATTATGAAAAAAGCATCATTGAGATGATTGATGCCATCATAGATGAGAGGGGGTTGGTTAAGGATAAGGCATCGGAAGAATTGTCAAAAATTAGATTACAACTATTTAAAAAAAGACAGGAGTTAAGAAGGGTATTTGAAAAAGTGGTTGGCAAATTAGCCAAAGCGGGTTATACGGCAGATATTGATGAAAGTTTTAGCAATGGTCGAAGAGTGGTAGCTGTTTTTTCGGAATATAAACGACAAGTCAAAGGATTTTTACATGGGGAGAGTGATAGTAAAAAAACAGCATTCATTGAACCCGAAGAAACAATTGAATTAAATAATGAGTTATATAGTTTAGAACAGGATGAATTAAAGGAAGTGCAAAGAATTTTAAGACAACTCACTGCTCAATTAGCACCTTATTCTTCTTTACTCTTAGAATACATTAATATAGTGGGCAGATTTGACTTTGTTAAAGCAAAAGCCATGTTGGCTATTGATATGAACGCCCAGCTTCCCATGGTGCAAAACTTAGCTAATTCTCATTTAATAGAAGCTTATCATCCCTTACTATACATGTATAATAAGGCATCAGGTAAAAAAACAATTCCTGTCAATTTGCAATTAGACGATAATGCGAGAATTTTAATCATCAGTGGCCCCAATGCTGGAGGTAAAACGGTGTCCATGAAAACCTTGGGGTTAAACCAAGTGATGTTGCAGAGTGGTTTATTGATACCTGTTCATCCTGATTCTCAAATGGGAATTTATAAGCAATTGTTTATACAATTAGGAGATACGCAAAATTTAGCATTTGAATTAAGTACTTATTCAAGTCATCTAATACATATGAAGCATTTTATTGAAAATGCGAATGGTAAAACATTATTTTTTATTGATGAGTTAGGTAGTGGAAGTGATCCCCATTTAGGAGGGGCATTTGCAGAAGTGATATTGGAAGAATTATCTCATCGACATGCGCAAGGTATTGTGACCACCCATTATTTAAATTTAAAAGTAATGGCCAATCACAACAAAGGGATAGTGAATGGAGCTATGCAATTTGATGAAGTAAAATTAGAACCCCTTTATCAATTAGTCATTGGGAAACCTGGTAGCTCTTATACTTTTGCTATTGCAGAAAGAATAGGACTGCCCAAAAACTTAATCAATAGAGCACGAAAACTAGTAGATAGTCATCATTTTGAATTAGATAAATTATTAAATAGTACGGAGCAAGATTTGCAATTAATTCAAAAGGAAAGAAGGGATTTAAATAAAAAGTTAAAGGAAAATGACATATTGCAAGCTGAATTAACAAAAACCTTAAATAAGGAAAAGCATCTACAACAAATTAATTTATTAAAAGAGCAAAATAAAGTAGCGGAGGATAAATTTGTCTATCTAAAGGAAATGGAGCGTAACTTAAAACAAATAGCTTTAGATTGGAAGAAGTCGGATAAGAAGGAGGAGGTAATGAAAAATTTATATCATTTATTATTTAAAAAGAATGATAAAATAGTCATTAATAAATTGGCTAAAAAAGTAGATAAAAATTATAAGGAATTATCTAAACCCATTCAAGTTGGCTCCATGGTTAAGATGAAAAATAATTATCAAGTTGGAGAGGTGATGGAGATTAAAGGGAAAAGAGCCATTGTTAAAATTGGGCAATTGCCTATGAATATCGATTTTGCTGACTTGGTGGTAGTAGAGAAAATAGTGACCAATCAATAGAATTGGCTTGATATATTTTATACATGCTAATTATTTAAATATATTAGCTTAATTCCATTATTTTTTAATTAATTGATTACCTTAGCAGTTATAACTTTATGTTCATATTATGAGAAAATTAATTACATATATCAGTATCGTCATGGTTGTTTTATTTACAGCATGTAGTAAAGCAACGGTAAATGGATTAGATTACTCAAATAATACGCGATTAATTACAAGTGAAGTAAGGGATAAGTTTGTAGGCAAATGGTCAAGAAGTATTACTTTAATGATGCCTGATTTTGTATTTAATCCCAAAGATTCTTTAAACCCTGGTGTACTTAAATTTAATGACTCTATCATAATTAAAACATTAAAAATCCCAGGCGATAAAAATGGCTCGGCTTATTTAGACTCATTAAATATTATTTATCCTAAGTCCCCAGGAAGTATGGATGATTTAGACAGTATACATGTTCAAATTACAGATACATTAACTTATACTTATAAACCTTTAATTCTAACTGTTAAATACAATCCATCGGATTCGACTATAAAATATAAAAATTTAGATTTTGATGGTCAAGGGAAAAGAAATTCTAAATTTAATTCAGGCTTAATTTTAGAATCAGGGAATTTAACATCAAAAGATAAATATACTATTACAATTGGTTTTTGGAATAGCTATTTAAGTAAGTATAGTAATTAATAATAATTATTTTTTAAAAACTTGATAACGTGCAAATTTCTTTGTGCGTTATTTTTTTATAAATTTTAAAATATGGAAGTCAAACAAATTGAAATGGTATTGGCGCCTAGACAGCCTCATTTTGTAGGGGATGGATTTAGGGTACATAATTTTATTCCAGGTGGGTATGGGTTAACGATGCAAAGAATGGATCCATTCATTATGTTGGATTATGCATCTAAATTTCATTTTCCTCCTACTGGTAAACCAAAAGGCGTGGGGGTACATCCACACCGTGGATTTGAAACTGTAACCATTGCTTATAAAGGTAGTGTGGCGCATCATGATAGCGCAGGCGGTGGTGGCGAAATTAAGGAAGGGGATGTGCAATGGATGACTGCCGCATCTGGTGTATTGCATAAGGAATATCATGCAGAAAGTTTTTGTGAAACAGGAGGTGATTTTCAGATGGTACAGTTATGGGTAAACCTGCCAGCGAAGGATAAGATGAGTACGCCCAAGTATCAAGCAATTCAAAACTCGGAAATTCCTAAAGTAAATGTGGAAAATGGGTTGGTTGAAATTATTGCAGGAACTCAATTTGATAAAAAGGGGGCAGCTAGTACTTTTACACCTGTTAATTTATTTAATGTCAAATTAGAGAAAGGAGGATTAGCTCAATTGAGCTTCCCAGCGCATTATAATACTGCTTTAATTGTGATTGAGGGCGAAATTATAGTTAATGGTGAGGAAGAAGTTCCATTGGATCATTTTTTATTGTTTAAGAATGAAGGAACCGAATTTACCATTAAGGCGTCTGAAAATAGTGTGGTATTGGTATTAAGTGGGGAACCCATCAATGAACCCATTGCGCCTCATGGCCCCTTTGTTATGAATACGCGAGAAGAAATTATGCAGGCTTTCGAGGATTATGAAAATGGAAAATTTGGGATATTGGAGGATTGACAAGCCTGATTTTAGCTAATTATTTGAATTTAAGAGCAACTAGAATTAAATCTATAGATTATAATAAGATGATTAGTACGCATTTAGTTTGCTAATTTTAAATTGAATATTTATAATTGAATCAATAATCCCATGGAACAAAAAGTAATTATAGCTGATGATCATAGCATTGTTAGGATGGGATTAAGCTCCTTAATTAAACAATATCAGATTTCAGTAGTGGACGAGGTGTCAAACTGCTCACAATTAATGCAACAACTTCAAAGAGAAGCCTACACACATTTAATTCTAGATATCATTTTACCAGATGGAAATTCTTTAGAAATAATTGAAAATATAAATAATTTATATCCGAATTTATCCATTTTAATACATTCTATGCAACCTGTAGAAGTATATGGTAAAATACTAAAAAAATACAATATACATTCCTACTTGTATAAAGGAGTATCAGAGAATGAGATCAAATATCATGTCGAGTCTTTTATAAATTCGGTTGCATTAGCCATGTTTAAAGTGCTGGATATTGAAGTTAATCCCTTTACCAGCTTATCAGTTAGAGAGTTAGAGGTTTTACATTACTTATTAAATGGACATAGGACTAAGGAAATAAGTACCCTTTTAGGCCTTAAAATGAACACAATTTCTACTATAAAAGCAGCTATATTTGATAAAGTAAAGGCGGAGTCATTTACGCATCTTTTACAATTGGCACATGTGCATCAAATCAGTTATTAAAAGGGTATTATTTACATTTTCGCTCCTATTGTTAGGGGCTTCTTCGTTTTCACAATTGGAATATACTATCGAAAGGCTTAATGCAGAAACAGGCTTACCTACCAATGCCATTAAGGGATTACAATTTGATGAAAAAACTCGTTTTTTATGGATAGCCACTGAGTCAGGTATTGTAAGATATAATGGACATAATATTCAATCTTTTGGTGAACTAAAAGAAAAATCAATTTTAAATGATCGTGTTGGCTATCTTGCTAAATCTGAAAATGGGACTTTATTTGGAAAATTTGTAAATACTACAAATTTTACTATTAACTTAAATGACGTAGTCATTGGGAAGAATTCTTTAAGCAATAATAGTTTAATTGACTTTATAAAGATTAAATATAACTTGAATACTTTAAACTATAAATCTGAAATATATAGTTACAATTTTAAAACATTTAAAATAAATAATAATATTTATTCCTTAAATGATGATTTATTATTAAAGTTTAATAATCAAAAAATTGATACCATTGCTCATATAAAAAGTAATGTTGAAAGTTTTCAATTTGGAGATAACATATTTTTTATTGATGAAAATAATATTTTAAAAGAAATAGTAATTAATGATAATGATACAATAAAATCTAATAAGGTAACTATAAAAACAATAAATCATTTTGAAAAATATTTTAATAAAGGAAAGACAACGAAAGTATTTCAAGATTTAAGTTTAGGCGATGTATTTTTTATTATAGGAGATAAATTATATAGAATTAATTTTATTCAAAATAATTTCACTTTTGAAT
>Ga0194047_10000018_pt1 | contig 152657 bp, 130 predicted proteins | sample JunL225m_MetaG_2_FD_160070 | JGI IMG/M metagenome (GOLD analysis project Ga0194047, IMG submission 160070) | Anoxic zone freshwater microbial communities from boreal shield lake in IISD Experimental Lakes Area, Ontario, Canada - Jun2016-L221-5m | ecosystem: Environmental > Aquatic >... | reverse complement strand
CTGATTCTAAGCAAAATCTAATCTCTTCTATGTATTATTACGATACAGGATAATGTATAAGTAGTACCACAGGAACGGTGTTTACACAAATTTAAGGCTATGGATTTTTATTTGCCACCTTCCCTAACTTTACTTAAAATGGCTCTATGCTAAAATTGGTAAAATTAGTGGTTTTAACAGCAATGAAATCGTTGGGATTTGAGGAGCGGAGAGAGTTTTCTATAAATTTCCGCTATTCCAACAGAAAGCTCTCATAAAAATTGAAAATATTGATAGTCGCTGCAGAAGCAACGCCGTTTGCCAAAGTTGGACATGTAGCGGAAGTCATAGGTTCTTTACCCATAGCTCTGGCAAAGCTGGGGCATGATGTTAGGCTGGTAATTCCTCGCTACGGCAGGATAAACCCGAATAAATTTGACCTTAAGCCCGTTATCAATCAACTAAATATAGTGCTAAAAAACGAACGAACCGAGCCTGTATCTGTGCTTTCAAGTAATCTCAATGAAGAAGTACCGGTTTACCTGATTGATAATGACCGCTATTTTAATCGCGAGGGTATTTACGGCTACCCGGACGATGATGAGCGTTTTATTCTGTTCTGCCGTGCAGTGATGGAAATGCTGCCGCAACTGAATTGGCAACCGGATGTTATACATTGTCACGAGTGGCATACTGCCCTAATCCCCAATTGGCTGAAAACCCAATACGCTAATACGCCTTTCTACCGCAATATAGCCAGCGTTTATACCATCCACAACCTAGCGTATCAGGGCATTTTCGGTTACAGGGTGCTTGAAATTGCCGGAATAGCCGAATACGATTTTATCTATAGCAATATTCAGGAACATTCGGAACTGGTTAGCTTGATGAGTCTTGGTATTCGCCACGCCGATATTATCAGCACCGTCAGCCCTTCTTATGCTAAGGAAATATTGTCACCCCAATTTGGGGAAAACATGAACGGCATACTAAATGAACGCAGCGATAGGCTTTGCGGTATTCTGAATGGGATTGACACAGGGCATTTTAACCCTGCCACCGATCGCTATCTAGCGGCTAATTTCGATGTCAAAACCTTGAATAAACGTAGCGCCAATAAGCTCGATTTGCAGCGTGAGATAGGGCTACCCCAGAATCCCGATATTCCGTTGGTTGGTATGATTACCCGCCTTGCCAGCCAAAAGGGGCTTGATTTGCTGGAGCAAATTATTAACCCGCTGCTGCAACTCAATATACAATTCGTGTTGATGGGTACCGGAGACCAAATGTACCATGAATTTTTCAGCCAAATTGCACAGCGTTATCCTGATAAAATGGCTTTGCGCTTAACCTTTAACGCGATTTTGGCGCAGAAAATCTACGGCGGCAGCGATATTTTCCTGATGCCTTCTCGCTTTGAACCCTGCGGTTTGGGGCAGATGATTGCCATGCGCTACGGCTCAATTCCGGTGGTTAGAAAAACAGGTGGGCTTGCCGACACCGTACAGGATTTCGACCCGGCTACCGGAGAGGGAAACGGCTTTTCCTTCGTAGAGTACGACCACTGGATGCTCTTTGCCACAATAGTACGCGCCCTCGAAACTTACAAAAACCGGGAAGTGTGGTATAAAATGATGGGACGAGATATGCAACGGGATTATTCGTGGGATAGCAGCGCAGTTGAATATGTCAAAACTTTCCAGCGTGCCATCGAATTGCGGCAAAAGGTGGAATCACTTTGAGCAGCATCGCGCATTTGCCCGATCTCGTAGCAGCGCTTTCCCCAACCGACCGGGCAACGGTAGAGCGGCTATTCCATATTAGTGTTACTACAGGGGTAATGAACCCAGAACCTTCCTTTTATCCAAAATTGGAGAGTTTGTTTGGTTCTGCTCAGGATGGTTTGCGCCAACCTGTAGTGAAGGTGACTAATCTCGTGACGCTAGACTCCTCGCTATTCAATCCCTTGCGTGCTGCACGCCCACATCAGACAATTGAAAATATCACGTTGGATAGCCTGATAGAACAGGGGCGTGCAACCGACCAATTCACCTACCCTTTGCGAGAAACTGCGCCAGATGTGTTTGGACGGCTAGAAACCGATTACGCTATTACAGCCAGCAATATTGCTAAAGTGGACGGCTGGAGCGGGGTGATTATTTTCAAGGAATTTCACCCGCACCGTTTCTCACGCGAACAGGTAATAGATTACCTGATGACCGGACGCGCTTGGGCAGAAAAAGCGGTAGAACATGACCCGCTCTCTCCCTATTTTTTCCTATTGTGGAATTGCCTATGGAAAGCGGGCGCGAGCCAGATTCATGGACACGCCCAAGCGCTACTGACTCGCGGGATGCACTATGGGCATGTAGAACGCTTACGGAGGGATGCGCTAAGTTTTGAAGCCACCTACCGCCGTAATTATTTTGCGGAACTGGTAAATGCCAGCCGTGCGCTCGGTCTTACTGCCGACCCGGCAGACCGGGTTAAAGCTCTGGTATCTCTCACACCGTTGCGAGACCGGGAAATATGGCTCATCACCGACAATTATTCGCCGGAATTGGGTGAGGCAATTTACAAAACTCTTTCTTTCTATTTGCATAGTGGAGTTACCTCTTTCAATGTGGGAATACAGATGCCGCCTATCCGCCCGGTCTCCGAAAACTGGTCGGGCTTTCCGGTTATTGCACGTTTGGTGGCGCGAGGTAATCCTTTGAATCGCCAGAATGATACCGCAGGAACTGAGCTTTTCGCAACAACTGTTATATCCAGTGACCCTCTAAAGGTAGCGGAAAGCTACCGCGCTTGGTTGCGCCAGAAATGACCCCTGAAGTTGCCCGCTTTCTGGTTAGCGAAAAGGGTAGAGCCGCGCTTGCCAACCTTGAACTCGAAGAACTGAACGAAAATAACCAACTGGCAGTTTTGATGCGCTTACGTAAAAATTATGCCCCTGAATTGGCAGGAGCGTTGGTGGAGCAGGCTTTATTGCGCCGTAAAGCTACCAAAGCTGGTAAGTTCAAAAAAGCGGCAGAAATGTTTTTTACCCCAGAGGGATTGGAGCAAGCTTCCGGCGAAACGGTGGCAAGCTATCGGGTGGAGCGTATGCGACAGGTTTGCAGTGAACATACGCCTGTAGCCGATTTGTGCTGTGGAATTGGCGGAGATGCGCTGGTACTGGCACAATATTTCAATGTAACCGGAGTGGATCTGGAAGAAACGCGCCTTACGCTGGCGGAAGCTAATTGCGCAGCCAACGGGGTAAGCGTCATGTTCAGTGCGGCAGATGTGAAGAGCTTTGATGTGGAGGGCTTTGCAGCAATCTTCTTTGATCCGGGGCGGCGTGTGAATGGCAAGCGTCTTTTTTCGGTGGAACAGTATCTACCGCCGCTTTCGACAATCCGGGAATGGCTTAAAAAAGTACCTGACATTGTAGTAAAAATCTCGCCGGGAGTGGATTACAGCGAATTGTCTGGATACGACTGCGAAGTCGAAATTATCTCTGAAAACGGAGACGTAAAAGAAGCGGCGCTATGGTTTGGCAAATTTCGCCAAACTACCCGCCGGGCTACGCTGTTACCGGGGAAGCATACCCTTACCTTCCAGACGAACAAGCCAGAAATAGCTTGCGGTGAACCGCTCGACTACTTGTACGAACCCGATGGCGCAGTGATACGCGCGGGGCTGGTAGAAGAGCTTGCCTTGCTTTTAGGTGGTTCTACCCGCAAAATTGACCCTGATATTGCCTATTTAACCTCGAACGAGGCTCTCGAAACCCCTTTTGCCCGCCGCTTCCCTGTGCTTGAATACCTACCCTGGAACTTGAAGAAGCTGAACCGCCGCTTGCAAGAGCTTGACACCGGAAAGGTGGTGGTGAAAAAGCGCGGCTCGCCAATTGACCCTCAATTCCTCGAACATGCCCTGAACTTGAAAGGCACGCGAGAACTAACGATTATACTTACCAAAGTTATGGGGAAACCTTGTGTAGTAATATGCAATTAGTACTTTATGGCTATGTGATTTAAAAAACCAACCATTAAGTACTAGGACTCCTGGTACTATTCTCCCTTGTAAAATTTGTGCGGAAATTGTTACAATACGAGTGTAACAAATTTACTTGTTAGTAATACAAATTTCTACTGGAGTTGTACTTAAATTTTCCGACTCGCCTGAACAAATTCTAGCGCGTTCTTACAAGGTAAACGCACTGTTTATTTATGGCTATCAAACTGATATATTGAAAATAATGTCTGCACTTTGACCCTTAACATACCCAACACAGAAGTGAGTTCGGTCACACACCGGACTCATTTTCTTTCATAAAGAAATATCCTAAAGTACCACTTGTTTCATTGGAATTTCCGAATGCATAATACAAGTTATATAGCTATAATTAGAAAGGATTTAATCTTTCTAATATAGATTATTATTCCCGGATAAACGGGTTCGCGGAAGGAAAAGCGAATAGTGCAAGCTAAAGTAGCGATGCTTCATTACACTTGCCCTCCGGTGGTGGGTGGGGTGGAGTCAGTAATGGCAGCGCATGCAAGGTTGTTTGCAGCACGCGGTTATCCTGTCACTATACTGGCAGGGCGCGGGTCTGACAAGCAATTCTCCTCTCAGGATGTACAAACCATCATCGAACCACTCTTTGACAGCAAAAATGACAGACTTCTCCAAATAAACCGCGCATTGGATGAAGGCAAAGTCCCTACCGATTTTGAAGTATATGCCCGTGAAGCTTACCGCCGTTTGTTAGAATTATTGGAAGGCTTCGATTTTTGCATAGTTCACAATGCCTTCACCATGCACAAAAACTTGCCGCTCAGTTTAGCTTTGATAAAAGCAGCCGAAAACCTCAAAGTTAAATTTATAGGTTGGACTCATGACCTTGCATGGGCAGACCCATTATATAAAAGTGTTCTTTTTGAAAGATACCCTTGGAATATGCTAAAACAGCCTGTAGCACAGGTCAGCTATGTAACAGTCTCGGCACAGAGACAACAAAGCCTATGTGAAATTTTTATGCCAGCGCTAACCCCAGAGCAAGTGTTAATAGCGCCTAATGGGATTGGATTGGAAGATTTCCTAGCGATTGGCGAAGAAACCAGCGAACTGCTAGAGCAGAGCGGTATAAGCGCAGCAAGGCGTGAAGGAGCGCTTTTATTATTGTTACCTTCGCGTATAACCCGCCGGAAAAACATTGAAACGGCTATAATGGTTACGGCTAGGCTAAAAGAACTCGGTCAAAACCCGCGCTTGATTGTTACCGGACCACCGGGACCGCACAATATCCGCAATGATGAGTATGTTCGCGAATTATTCGCGCTGCGGGATAAAGAAAGTATCAAGGACGAAACTATTTTTCTGGTAGAACGTTGGCAGGATGATGAGAAGAAACCTAGAGCGGTAAGTGATAGTGTTGTGGCTGACCTGTATAGGTATTGCGATGCGTTATTGTTTCCTAGCGCACAGGAAGGTTTTGGTATCCCCATTCTGGAGGCGGCGTTGGCAAGATTGCCGATTTTTTGTAGCGATATACCACCGCTTCGCCAATTGGTTGGCAATTACGCCACTTGTTTTGCACCGGATGAAAAACCGGAAATAATCGCAGGGAAGATAATAGAAGGGCTGACTCAAAATCCGCTTTACCAACTTAGACGTGAAGCAATATTAAATTTTAGTTGGGATGGAATTTTCGAACGACAAATTATTACGCTTTTACGGTGATAAAATGATTTCAAATTTACAAATAAATGCCAGCAAGAACGAGAGTAGCAGCGAAAAATACCATGTGCTACTGGCGCTGGAAGAAAGAGTAGAAGCCAGCAAAGCGGAGCGCGAGCAGATGAAACGGCTTTTCCGGGCAAGTCTGGAGATTGCCGCTGGTCTGAAAGCCAGCGCCATCACTTTGTTGGGGTTAGTACCAATTCCAGAGGGGCAAAGCCTGAGCGAAGGGGCGCTACCCGCCCAGTATCAGCGCACCTTGCTGAATGAAGTAGTAGGTGAAGTTACCGCCGGGTATAACCTTAATGAGTTGCCTGAATTGCGGACGGTAGTGCGGGTATGTGCCGCCAACACGTTGACGCAGGAATTAAATGATGTGATTCTGGAAAGACAAGTAACCCTGCTATTGCTTGGCTCAAGATGGTTTGAAAGCGATATAGCGGGTACAACCGCACGTTCCCCGCTTGAAGATATTTTGCGCCGTCCCTTGTGCGACCTAGCAATAATAGGACCGGGGGTAGATGTAAGTAGTAGCCGCAATATGTTGCTGGCAGCCCGCGGTGGACCTTTTGCCGAACTGGCGTTAAGGCTGGCTTCCGGTATCGCCGAACGCAATGACGGTAACATAACCTTGCTGCATGTTTCAAGATTCATGCAAGAAGGGGATGAAGGTTATCTGGATGAGGAACTAGAAGAATCGGCGTATGCGGTATTAGGGCGGGGCAATCGCAATTACAACCGTATCAAGCGCAAGCAGGTTGCCAGCCAGAATGTACAGGAAGCAATTGTACAGGAAGCGAAAAATCACGACCTGATTTTGTTGGGCGCGACTGCTAATTTGACACCTGCCCGTACTGAAGCAATACTCCAAAATCCTTTCGGTCCGGTGGCGCGGGCAGTATTAGCTCAAAACGAGCATGAAGCACGCAAACCCGGCGTAATAGTGGTCAGAGCAGGTGCGCCCCAAGATTTCTACTTTGCGCGGCTTCAGCGCAGGAAGCAGCAGTTCCAAGCGCGTAGCGCAAGCGATGAATTTGTATCGGAATTGGTAGATAAATGGTTCGCCGAAAATACCTTTGATGCAGATGAGTTCGCAGATGTAGAGCGGTTGGTAGCCGCAAAGAAGGCGCAAGGTTTAACTATCAGTCTCGGATTACCTGCCTTAAACGAAGAAGCTACTATCGGGGATGTAATTCACGCTATCAAGGATGAGCTACTGGTACGCCACAAACTGCTGGACGAGATTGTATTGATAGACAGCGATAGCACAGATCGTACCCGCGAAATTGCCGCCGAATTGGGCATCCCGGTTTACATCCATCAGCAAATCCTGCCAACGCAGGGTATAAGACGCGGGAAGGGAGAAGCCCTTTGGAAAAGCCTTTACCAGTTGAAAGGCGATATTATCGCGTGGGTTGATACCGATGTTACCAATATGCACCCGCGCTTTATTTACGGGCTAGTTGGGCCACTGCTGAAAGAAGCGCGTCTGCAATATGTCAAAGGCTATTACCGCCGTCCGATTCAGGTAGGCGACATAATACACGAGACGGGCGGTGGGCGTGTCACCGAATTGACGGTGCGACCTCTGTTCAATCTGTTCTTCCCTGAACTGAGCGGTATTATTCAACCGCTTTCGGGAGAATATGCCGGGAGGCGCACATGTCTTGAGCAATTACCATTCTTCACCGGATACGGAGTAGAAACCGGACACCTTGTTGATATTCTGGATAGATTCGGATTGGCTACCATCGGTCAGGTCAATTTGAAAGAGCGCCGCCATCGCAACCAAGATTTGGGCGCACTTAGCCAAATGGCTTTTGCCATAACTCAGGTGATTGTGAATCGCTTGGAGGAGCGCGACAAATTGCAATTGACCAATGATGTAAATCGCACCATGAAGCTGATTAACCTAAGTCCACAAGGTTTGCGATTAGATTTGCGCCATATAGAAGACCGGGAGCGCCCGCCTATGCTAGAAGTACCCGAATACCGTCTCAAGCACCGGGAGCGTCTTAGCCGTCCCTAAAAGAAACCGTCAGCCTTACAAGACGTTGTAAGTATGTGGTAGTATATTGTAAGTAATACTGTTTTTATATTTTTCAGAGAGGCATATTACGGGAAGATTGATGACTTTCAAATTCAAGGCAATGCTACTGTCAATAATTTCATTATTGCTGGCAGTAGGCTTTTTTAACCTGACACAGCAGACAAACCCAGTTCAGGCACAGACAACAACCCCCTTAACCGCAATGTTGCGCTGGGGCTACTACGTAAAAACCCCTGTATCGCTTGAATCGGTTCGCAATAATATCGGTTCGCTCAATATTATTTCGCCGGTTTATTTCAACTTGCGCCCCGATGGCTCTCTAATCGGTACCGATCAGGCGGAAGTAACCAACCTAGCAAAAAGCAAAGGCGTACGGGTGATTCCGACCATTCAAAACAGCGCCACTGTACTGGATGATTTCACCAAAGTAATCAATGACCCGGCGCAGGTTAAGCGCATTATTGACCAAATCGAGGGGCTAGTAAATACCAACGGTTATGATGGTATCCATATAGATTTTGAAAATCTCAATGCCACAGATCGTCCTCAGTTCACCAATTTTATGGGGCAACTTTATGCACGCCTCAAAGCTAAGAACAAACTCACAACCGCCGCGCTGGTTTCCAAAACGCGCGATGTGACTACCGGCTTCGGTGGGGTATATGATTATGCTTCGCTTGCACCCTACCTAGATTTAGCCGTTATCATGGTTTACGACTATCATTATCGGGGCGGTTCGGACGGACCGGTTGCGCCGATAAACTGGTCAAGCTCGGTGGTGGCGTTTGCTTCCAGCCAATTAGGTCCCGGTAAGGTTATGTTGGGCGTGCCATTTTATGGCTATGATTGGAATGTCAGCAAAGGCGGCTTTGCGACCGCACGGAGCTTTGACGACACTCAGGATACAATACGTAAGTTTAAAGGCACAACCGGGTATGACGAAACAGTGCAAGAAGCTTTCGCAGATTATAGCGACAACGGAGAAGCACATCGCATGTGGTTTCAGAACCCGCGCTCCCTACAAGCCAAGCTCGATTTGCTGAAGAAAAATAATTTAGCCGGTTTTGCAGCATGGAGGCTTGGTCAAGAAGGAGCAAGCTTTTGGCCCGTAGTCCGCAGCTTCACTTTGCCGACCAACCCCATTGCGGCATTCGCCAGCAAACCGGATAGAACTTATTTCGCACAGACCGGACACAGCTTAGGTGGACAGTTCAAAATTTACTGGGATAAAAACGGTGGGTTGGCACAGTTCGGCTATCCTTGGACTGAGGAATTTCTCGAACGCAACCCTTCGGATGGGAAAGATTACGTGGTACAATATTTCGAGCGGGCGCGTTTTGAATATCACCCGGACTTGAAAGGTACGCCCTTCGAGGTACAGCTAGGCTTATTAGGAAGACAAGTAACCACAGGGCGCTCGGAAGAAGCGCCCTTTAAGGCTTTATCGCCTTTCCAGAGCAGAGCGGATGTGTGGTACATCCCACAAACAGGACATAGCCTGAGCTATGGCTTCCTGCAATATTGGCTGAAAAATGGCGGGCTGGAAATTTATGGCTACCCAATCAGTGAGGAATTTCAGGAAAGCAGCCCTACCGATGGGAAAACCTACACAGTGCAATATTTCGAGCGTAACCGCTTTGAGTATCATCCTGAAAATAAAGGGACTCGCTACGAAGTATTGCTGGGCTTGCTCGGCAATCAGATTATGAAAGATTACGGCTGGCTACGCGCTGAAACCTAGAGGATTTCAGCAATTTCTACAGCTTTAAGCAAGGCGTAGTTGGTAATATAAGGCTACGCTTTTAAATTTTTATATGGCTGAAAAAAAAGCAATCAAACAAAATCGGGAAGAGAATGAGAGTTCAGAAAGTCGCCTTGTGCTTAACGCGACTCTAGACGAGCTTGATTTCGAAAAAATAGATGCTTACCTGCACAAGCTGGCTGAGCAAAGCGGCGCACCCTTCCGATTGAACCGCAGCGAAAGGCTTCTCGAACTTGGACTAACCAAAGACGAGAATGGAACGCTACACCCCATCACCGCGGCGCTGCTAATCTTCGGGAAAAATGTGGAGCTTTATCTGCCACAGGCGAACATGAAATTAGCCCGTTTCAAAGGACAAGATGTAACAGGCATAATTATCGACAGGGTGGAAGTGTCCGGTACGCTTGATAAAATAATTGAGGAAGCCTCGCGTTTTGTGCTACGCAACATGAAGGTGACAAGCCCAATTCAAGGGCTTTACCGAGAGGATATACCCGAATACCCGCCCGTAGCAGTTCGCGAAGCAATCACCAATGCGGTGGCGCATCGCGATTACAGCATAAGCGGGCAGAAAATTTCGATACGCATGTTCGATGACAGGCTGGAAGTGGAAAGCCCCGGCGGTCTGGCAGGTCCGGTAACTTTAGAGAATTTGGGCAAAAAACGTTATAGCCGTAATCCACTGCTCGCCCGCATCATGTATGAATTAAGATTGGTAGAAGAAATGGGAACGGGCATATTACGAATGCGACGTGAGTTAGCAGAACTTGGCAGTGCGCCCCCAACCTTCAGCAGCGATGCAGATTCATTTACTGCCTACCTACCCGCACGCATCTTTGTTGAAACTGAAAACCGTAAAGCCGAGCCAAAGCCAGAACTTGCTCCACTTTTTGAGATAAGCGATTCGCTGAGACCTGAATTTTTTGCCCTTATGCGGTCTGGCTTAAACGAAAGACAGGCGCGAGGCTTGCTCTATGCCCGCGAACGAGGCAGACTGACTAACCGGGATTATCGCGCTATAAACCCGGATATTACCGAAGAAACCGCACGTACCGATTTGCTAGGCTTAGTAGATAAAAACTACCTTATGAAGTTTGGGGACAAGCGCGGCACTGCATATTTGCCACGCTAATAAAACTAAATTTGCACCGATTAAAATTATGTGGTATATATAATCTAATGAGATGTAAATGTAGAAGAAAGGGTTTCTCAAGTACTGCTCTGAGTATTTTTATGTTTTTCTTCAGCCGAGTAAGATAAGCCAGTGCTTATCACTGTGTGGGGTCGTTAGTAATATCTCACCATCAATGTATGGCTGAATGAAATGGGTCGATTTGCAGGAGTTAGCGAGAACTTGAGTACTTCAAAAGATAATAGTGGTTCTGGCATAGGTATCCTGCCGTCGAGCGGTGGAGGAATGTATGCCATCTAGTTATGTGGGAATTATAGGTCGGACGTTACGTCAAGCACGTGTGCAAAAAGACGTAACTCTATTGGAAGCTCAAATGGCTACCAAAATCCGACAATCTTTTCTACAGGCTTTAGAAGAAGAGAACTACGCAGTTTTGCCGCCCCCTGTTTATATTCGGGGCTTTCTAAAAAATTATGCGGCTTTTTTAGGTCTCGAAGGCGCTGAGATAGTCCAAAGCTTTGATGAGCTTTTGGAAGCAGTAGCCATGGGTCTTGAACCCTATCATGCTGCTGACTCTGGTAGTGCTGATTCAGGAAGTGCCGATTCTGGTGGTCTCCACCTATTAACCGAGCCTAGTATCCCCATTACAGCACAAACACCTGTAGAAACAAACAATCAAACATTAAAAGATACAGTTGAGATTCTTGCCGTAACGGCTGAAGAATCAGAGTTTGAAATTGCACTTGCTGAAGTGGTTGAGGAAAAGCGTGAAAGCAAGCCTGAAGTTGTAATCACCGAAAGCAACAAAGTAGCAGTTGAAACGGAAGTTGAAAAGGTAGGGACAGTAGAAGTAACCGTAGTAGAACCACAACCGATTGTGATTCCCGAAGTTACTTTCTCGAAACCTATCGCCTCGCAAGCACTTTTGTCGGTGAGACCTAAGCACACCACAAGCATGCTGAGACAACCCGGTCGCTATGTGCTTAAACCCGCTATGGCGCCGCTAAATAAACCAGCTTTCTATATTCCAAATTTTATGCCCTTATTGGCAGTGTTAATTATCTTTGCAGCGGCAACCTTGTTGCTATTACGGGGCGTAGCTGTACCGCCTACTAATGATAGGTTGGCTGCTACTGCAACGCATAATGTGTACTCAGCCCCAACGGTAACGCCAAGCGCGGGAACTCCGGTTGCTGTTAGTAACACCCAGATGGTAAAACCTACCGCTATTGCAGTGACAACGACGATAGTGCCTAATCCAACGGTAGTTGCCAGAATAGTGTTAGGCTCGGCAGCGCCTACTACAACTGAAGCCGCTACAATCGCAGTAACTGCTCCAACCAAACCGCCAGTAAAGTTGGAAGTGGTAGTAGATAATGACGGTAGCTGGGTGCAAGTGTGGGTAGATGATAAATCTACTATGAATGAATTGGTGAAAGGCAAAACCATATCTTTTGAAGGTAAGGACAAGATAGAAATAGTTCTCGGCAGACCCGTATCGGTTAAACTACTGGTCAATGGGCAAGAGAAACAGTATGCTCCTGCCAACTCCGGTACGGTAGTAAAAGCCTTCAAATCAGACGGCTCTGAGGAAATCGTAAACCGCTAAGAGCTTCCATAAAAAAAGAGCTAATAGATTTTTTGTAGGGATGCGAACACCGTATCCCTATAGTTATTTTTACAGATATGGTATATTATCCCTTGTTTTAGAAGGGGATTTTTTTTAACAGCAACAATCGAGGAGATATAGCTATGGCTTCGAGCTTTTCGTTTGATGTAGTATCAGATTTCGACTATCAGGAAATGGTTAACGTGATTGATCAGACTAAACGCGATGTTTCAACCCGTTACGACCTGAAAGATAGTAAAACCGAAATCGAACTGGAAAAAGAACAAATAGAGATAAATACCGCCAGCGAAATGTCATGGGATGCGATTAAAGACATCATGGAAACCAAAGCGGTGCGGCGTAATCTTTCGCTTAAAATATTCGATTACGGCAAGCTCGAAGACGCTTCCGGTATGCGAAAGCGCATTGTTATCAAGCTTAAAAAAGGCTTAAATCAAGAATTGGCTAAAGAAATCAGCAAACTTATCCGTGATAACTCCAAAGCGATACCCCAGATACAGGGAGACGCGGTGCGTGTTACCAGCAAAAGCAAGGACGAGTTGCAAGGTATTATGCAATTGCTAAAAGGCAAGGATTTTCCGTTAGCATTGCAGTTTACCAATTACAGGCAGTAAACGAAAAGTAGCACCTGTTTGCCGGAAGGACAGAAATGAAGCGCAATTTTAGGCTAAATGTACCAGTTCAGCGGACAAATATAGAGAGCAAATCTTTTTACATTCTCACGCTTGGTTGCGATAAAAATACCGTAGATAGCGAAGCGATGGGACAACTTTTAAAAGGCTATGGGATGCGAGAAACCCTAAAACCTGAAAAAGCCCAATTGCTGATTGTAAATACCTGCGGTTTCATCGACTCTGCCACTAAACAATCGCTCGACTCTTTACGCCAACTTGCAGCAGGCAAACAAACAGAGCAAAAGTTGCTGGCAGCGGGTTGTCTGATAAACCGCGCATCTGAATTGATAAAAGCAGAAGTGGCGGGAGTCGATGGTGTGGTAGGCGCGTTGAAATGGGATGAATTCGCACCGATGCTCTCTAATCTGGGAATTGAACTGGATACAAGCAACGCCCTTAGCTACGGCTTGCTCAGGCGCAAGAAGAAGCAAGGCACAAGCGCGTACCTAAAAATTTCGGATGGGTGTGATGCTGGATGCGCTTTCTGCATAATTCCCCAAATGAAGGGCAAACACCTGAGCCGACCTAGCGATACTCTTCTGCGCGAAGTGCGCGAACTAGCCACGGCTGGGGTAAAAGAGGTTGTGTTGGTAGGGCAGGATACAACCTTCTACGGGCGTGATTTGGATGAGAAGGAAGGCACAGCAGCTTTGTTAGAACAGCTTTGCGAGGCTGCGCCCGAAATCATGTGGTTCAGGTTGATGTATGCTTACCCACGTTTCGTAAGCCCGAAATTGGTGGAAACTATGGCGCGATTGCCCCGGGTAGCGCATTATATTGATATGCCGCTACAGCACGCCCATAAAGCTACCTTGCGCCGAATGCGCCGCCCTAGCGACCAAAGCGAAACTATCGTCACAATTGCGCGACTGCGCGAGGCAATGCCTGATATTGCCATTCGCACCACCTTTATTGTGGGCTATCCGGGCGAAACCGAAGAAGAATTTGAATACTTGTTGAACTTTCTGGAAGAAATGAAGTTTGATAATGTGGGCGCATTCAAATACTCGCCCCAAGCTACCAGCCCTGCCGCGCTGTTGCCTGAGCAAATCGCGGAAGAGGTCAAGCAGGAGCGTTACGAGCGTTTGATGACTTTACAACAAAAAGTATCTCTACATAAAAATAAATCATTGATTGGCAGTGAACTTGATGTTATAGTAGAAGGTAGCGGAACGGTAGATTATAGCCCACGAGACAGCCGCCCAATCTGGGTGGGCAGAAGTTATCGTAGCGCACCGGAGGTAGATGGGATGGTGTTTATTAAACCGCCCAAAGGCCGCCTGTTTCCAGAGGGTGTGCGTCCGGCTATCGCTCGTATCCGTATTACTGATGCTACTGAATACGATTTATGGGGTAAACTGGTGTAACTATGCCTTTGGCTAATCTCCTGAGCGGGTCACGTATTGCCGCTACTCCGGTTGTTTTGGTGCTGCTGGCGTTGCGAGATTGGTCTCCTTCCTATCTTATTGCTGCCGTACTGTTTGTACTGGCACAGATTACCGATATTTTGGATGGCTATTTTGCGCGGCGACACAAGACAGTCTCAAATCTGGGAATCTTCCTTGATTTGACTGCCGATAAGCTAATGATTTCCAGCGTTTTGATAATGCTGGTTCAGCAGAATATACTTTCTGCATGGATCGCGATTATCATTATCGGGCGCGAATTTCTGATAACGGGCTTGCGAAGTTACGCTGCCTCAAACGGTATCGTAATTCCGGCAGGAAAAGCGGGTAAGCTGAAAACCGTTTTTACTGCTATCGCCTTGACTTGGCTAATCTTATGGGCAGACGGTGTGAATCCTAACGGGATTCTTCATAGCCTTTACGAATGGAAAATATCAGATATACAGCCGGCAGGGCTGTTCCTCCAAATTGCTTGGCTCTGGATATATTGGGTTACATGGTTAACCCTGTATAGCGGTTACATTTATATTCGCGACTTTCTCAAATTACAAAAGAGAAGAACAGAACCACCAGCGAGCGCTTCCGGAAAAAAAACTGAAGGAATTTTATGAATCCTTTTGAATATTCTCGCCAACAGGCGCAACATTCGGATTCGTATAACAAGAGAAAACCGCGAAACCACTGGGGTACTCCCCATGCTAAAGGTGCATCTCAAAAAGGTGTGGCTGAACAAGAAGCAAACCTTGAAGAATATATTGAAGAACCGGTTGCGGTTGACTTAAAGCCCCCAAAAGCCAAACGAAGTTGGCGAAGCAAAGAAAAAAACCCTGTTCGGCGTAACAACGTTTTTGACCCGGTTGAAGTCACCGAATATCTAGGCGGTCTGATGAGTAATGAGGAAATCAGAACGGTCTATTACCGCCATTGGACACATTTTCTGCATCTAGCATGGCTGCCGTTGCTAGGCATACCCTTGTTAATTTTCCTCGGATTTGCTTTCCTGTTGGCTCTCAAAAGCATCATCTTCATTATTCTTTTTGTATTGCTGGTGCTGCTGGATATTTTGGGGTTGGTGTGGTATTGGGTGGATTACCGCAATGATCGCTTGATCGTCACCAGTATTCGAGTAATACAGGTGGAAAAAGTCATGTTCTTTAAAAGGGATACCACCGAAATCCGATTGGATAAAGCCCAAGAAGTAAGACTGGAAACGGCACGTAACCCGCTGGAGTGGCTTTACAAAACCGGAAACATCACCATAACCAGCATGGGCAGAAGCAAAATAGTATTTAACCACGTCCAATATCCCGAATTGCTAAGACAAGAAATAGATTCTTTAATAATGCGGTGGCGCATTTATAATAACGAGGCTCGCAAAAAACGTGCATCCGAGCGAATTGAAAAAAGATTGCGCGAGATATACTATGGCAAAGAAGAAAAGCCTAAAGGTGAGCCGGTAGAAGATAAACTCACCTTCTGGGAGATTTTCCTACCAACCCGCAAAATCATTACACATGACGAGCGCGGGCGTGAAATTTACACTTGGCACACCCATCCTTGGTTCCTCTTTACTACCACTATAGGTTGGGCGCTGGCTATGGTTATGCTCTTCCTGATTTATCTGCTTCCGATGCAGTGGTTTATTTTCCCAAAAATTGGTGGTGTGGTAACTATAATATTGTGGGTAGTTTTCGTGGTAGCGTTGGGCGGTTTAGGCTTCAAAGTATATCTTCAATACGAAAACTGGCGAAATGACCGCTATATAATACGCCCCGATGAATTTTTGAGCATGACAAAATTACCTTTCGGTTTTGACCAATCGGTGGGAGTTGTCAAAGCTATGAACGCACAGGATGTCCAATCGGATAAACCCGGTTTCATGTCCAACCTGTTGGGCTTTGGTACGGTTATTATTTCGACAGCAGGGCAAGGCGAACCGCTTAAGTTTGAAAATGTGCCTAATCCAGAAGATGTGGAAGACCTTGTTAACGAACGCATAGAAGATGCCAAGATTCTGCGAGAAGATATTGAAGACAATCGCAATACAGAAATGATTTACAACTTTTTTGCCAAGAATGATGAGCTTAAAAGGCGAAGAGCTAAAGAAGGTCGTCCCTTGTTCGGAGACTGGAAAACATAAGATTTTCTCACTACTGCGTCTTTCCTCAAGTGATGTGATTTCTCAGTTATATTATAAGCCTGTACAATAGAGAACGTCCGGTCATTTCCTCTCTTGGCTTCCGGTAGTACACATCTGGAGTATATCCAATGGCAGTAATTGAAAAAGAGCAGCTAGAACAGCAAATCTCCGAGAAAGATTACAAGGCGCTGGTGCTGCGTCTCAAACGCTTTGAGTTCCGTATGCGGATTCAGGAAATGGTACGGATTCTGCCTTTTGCGTTCTTAATTGGTGGCGGCACCTCTTTAGCAGTTGCGCTCTACAGCAGGGTTATACCCTCCTTTACAGTTGAACAGGCTCTAATAATAGCGGAGTCAACGCTTCTGATATTTCTGGTAAGCAGTATATGCTACGCTCTTTTCCGACCACGTACCATTCTGGACACAGCAAAACGCGCCGACCGCATGCTGGGCTTGAAAGAACGTACTAGCACCGCGCTGGAAGGCTATAACTCTCCCAAGAAACTAGACTATGTCATTATGGGAGTACGCCAATTCCAAGATGCCAAAACTATTCTGGAAGAAACCAAGCTTCGGAAAGCTTTCCCGCTACGAGTAGAGAAAAAATCGGGATTGTTTGCATTGGCGTTAATACCTTTGCTGGCTTTGGCGCTTTTCCTACCCAACTCGGCGGCGCTTCTTGCCAAAGAAAACGAAGCTCTTGGTCAACAAGTGGACAAAGAAGCGCAAAAAATAGAGGGTTTGAAAAACCAAATCAAGGAAGAAGCCAAAAAGTACAACCTGTCCGAATCTGACCCAAAGTTGCAAGAATTATTAAAGCAATTGGATACGGCGAAAAAAGATATTCAGGATAATAAATTCAACAGGGAACAAACGTTGGCGAGCATTGATAAAGCCAATCAAGAGCTTTCAAAATTAGGCGACACTAATCAGGCTGCACAGAAAGCCGCCTTTGAATCGCTTGCAAACGATTTAAAGAAGTACGATAGCACTCGCGCTGCCGGTAACGCCCTCAGCCAATCCAATGACCCAAGCCGTTTTGATAACGCCGCCGACCAATTGCAAAAAGTGGCAGCTAATATAGATAAGCTAAAAAATGACCCGGCACAAGCGCAAACGTTAGCCGATTCATTGGCACAGAACGCCAAAAACTTTGAGAATAGCGACAAAGCTATGGCAGATGCCCTGAACAAATCCGCTCAGCAATTGAGCAGCGATAATTTAAAACAGAACCCGGCAGGGGCGCAACAAGCTTTACGCGATTTGGCAAACCAGACGCAACAAGCCGGTAAGAATCAGCAATTCCAAGAGCAATTACAGCAAGCCCAAAGCCAACTCCAGAAAAGTGAACAGGCAATATCGAATGCCGGCAAGCAAAATCAGGATGGTACAAATGTTAACAGTAAACCCGGTACGCAAGCACAAGATTTCGGTAATCAGGAAGACCTCGGTCAACTTGGCGATAGTAGCCAAAACGGCGATACCTCAACGGACGGGCAGCAACAAGCAAGCCAGCAACAAGGGCAAGAACAACAAGGGTCACAGGGTAATCAATCAAAGCAAAGCGGTAATGGTCAAACTCAAGGTGATGGGCAAGGCGACAAGCAAGCAGTAGGTGACGGCAGCAACGGGCAAGGCAACCAGCAAGGGCAGGGGCAAGGTAAAGGCGTTGGACAGGATACCCAGAACTCCAATCAGGGGCAGGGACAAGGTAAAGGGGCAGGTAAAGGAAGTGTTGATAACGTTTACCAAAGCCCAACCAAACGCAACGGAAATGGTACTCAACAGAACTTGCGCGGCAAGAATGGCGATGGTCCCACTCAAAGTACCAACACCAATAACGGTGGAGCAGCAGGTAATACCCAAGTGCCTTATACACAGGTAATCGAGGATTACTCACGTGCCGCTTCTGAGGCTCTGGACAAAAACAATGTGCCGATTACCTTGAAAGATATTATCAAACAGTATTTTGACGACTTGAATAATCGCTCCTAGCGCATAGTGGGCTAACTAATATACGAGGAAACATGGCGACTGCGATTCAAGGCACAATGACTCCGGAAGAATTCCGCGAAATAACCACCCGCATAGAACAAGAGGTTGGACGCATTATCGTTGGGCAAAAAGATATTGTTCGTTACGTAATGGTAAGTATAATATCAGGCGGGCATGTGTTGCTGGAAGGCGTGCCGGGATTGGGCAAAACCGCGCTGGTACGTACTCTGGCGGAAGTGCTGGAACTGCGATTCAGCCGAATCCAGTTCACCCCCGACCTGATGCCAGCGGATATTGTAGGAACGAATATATTGCTGGAAGACCAACATGGCGGTAGGCAATTCCGGTTTCAGCCCGGTCCAATTTTTGCCAATCTGGTGTTGGCAGACGAAATCAACCGCGCTACTCCCAAAACGCAATCCGCGCTACTAGAAGCCATGCAAGAACGTACCGTAACAGTATCGAACCAAACTTACCGGGTAGAACGTCCATTCTTCGTGCTGGCTACGCAAAACCCTATAGACATGGAAGGTACTTACCCGCTCCCGGAAGCGCAATTAGACCGCTTCTTTTTCAAATTGCAGGTGGACTTTCCTAAAGAGGAGGAGTTAATGGAGATTCTAGGACGCACCACCGGAGGCGATAAGCCCAAGCTAAGCAAAATAGCAGACGGGCAAAAAGTTATGGCAATGGGCGAACTAGCACGCCACATCCCGGTCGCCCCTCACGTTCAGAATTATGTAGCGCGTATTGTGTTGTCAACCCACCCGGATAGCGACAGTGCGCCCGCCTTCGTAAAGCAATATGTGCGTTTCGGCTCCAGTCCGCGTGGAGCGCAAGCAATAATGCTGTCTTCAAAAATTGTGGCGCTTATGGATGGGCGGTTTAACGTGGCTTTTGAAGATATTCGCACAGTAGCACACTATGCGCTGCGCCATCGCCTTATTCTTAACTTTGAAGGCGAGGCAGAAGGTATTGATGCAGACAAGGTTATTGACGAAATTCTCAAAACAGTGCCGGAAGATAAAAGGAGCAAGTAAGCGGGGCGTTGATTTTTTACATTAGTTTTACAGTTTATCAGACTCTTTTAAGACAAAAAAGAGTAAAATTTGTTCAGGCTATGTGCCGCCCTGATTGTGGAGAATAAGCCTTCGCTCCTCGGTATATTACCGCAATACAGGTTTATACACACCTAATGCGTTTATATTCAATTTCACACCCTAATAATTTTATGCCAAAATCGAATCTTTTCAGAAAACTAGAATTGTTGCTGATAGCGGTACTGTTAGCAGCGCTGTTGATAGCTTGCTCCTCAAATAACGGGATTGCAAATAAACCGGGTCAGGGTGTGGTGGCTTTGCCTTCAATTGAAGTTGACCACAACGGAGGCGTTATTGTAAGTTCCGACAATGTTTCAACTCCGGTTAAAGTCTCCTCAGAGCAACCTACCGTAACTCCGGTGTCAATCCCTACACCCAAACCGTCCCCCACACATCCGGTCATTGTTACTCCCACTTTAAGCGGTACGCCAGAGCCTATAGATAAAAATTATGAGCTTGGCTTGCTTAAAAAAGCTTATGACAATATCAACCAACACCTTTTTAAAGAACCTGATAACAGCGCAATTCTGACGGTAACTCTAAAGGAATTGAGAAGTATTACAGGCATAGAGATTAACATTCCTGCTTTCTCCGGTACGCCGGAACAAAGCTGGAACAAATTCAGTGAAACTTATAACAATGCGCTGGATGTTCTTATTGCCAAAGGCTGGCAATACCCTAAAGGGGATTTGGCGCACCGCCTGATAATTGAAATGGCTTATGCGGTAGGCGATGAGCATACCTATTTTATGAACAAAACCGCCACGCAAAATCGCCAAAACCTTTTTGCAGGCGACAATAGCCAAATCGGTTTCGGGATTGTGCCAGTATTCTATAACGATAAGGTTTATATTTCGCGAGTAATCCCGACTGCGCCCGCCGGTAAAATCGGATTGCGTGCCGGTGACCAGATTGCAGCGTATGACGATGTAATGCTTTCTACCAAAAATTGGCAAATTGTGCGAGATGCTAAAGAAAATGAAAATCACAAATTTACGATACAGCGAATAGGCGAATCTAATTTGCTCTTTATTAACGTGGTAAAAGCACGTTATAACATGCCGACAGTGGAATACCGCATGGTAAATGCAAATATCGGCTATATTGCCATTCGCGACTTTTTTAAAAATGTTGCCGACGAAACAGACCAAGCGATGCGCGATTTATACGCAAAAGGCGCGGTAGCATGGATAATTGATGTGCGGGGCAATCCCGGCGGTATCAATTTCGACCAATTGGCGGGGAGATTTCTGGAAAACGGTCAAGTGATAGGTTACGACTATGACCGTACAAACCGGAGCGAGGTGAGAGTCAGCAATGGAGGGACAACGGGCAACAACAAGGGCAAGGCTTTCAGCCCATTGCTGCCAATAGCAGTTTTGATAGACGATGGTAGCGCCTCTGCCAGCGAAATTTTTGCGCTCACTATGCGCGATTACAAACTAGGCTCGTTGATTGGGACACGTTCAGCCGGGGCGCTTGGGTACACCCAAGAATTTCAACTGGGCGATGGCACTTCGATTAGCGTTACTATCCGGGAGTATGAGTCAAAGGGCGGCGAAAAGTTGAACGGTTTGGGTATTGAGCCGGAAATAAAGGTGGATTTGACGGTAGAAGACCTTGCGATGGGACGTGACCCGCAACTTGGGGCTGGAGTGAGTTATCTGCAAAAATCGCTGGCTAATAAGGATTCTTAAGCTCTCAGGCTAGGGGAGAATGAAATTTATGCCAAGTTTGCTAGATGAGGATTTCTTGAGAAAAATAGATCGCCTCGTGTTGGTCAGCAAACGCATGCGTATGGGTAGCCTGAAAGGCGCAAGGCGAAGCGTTAAACGCGGTACTTCGGTAGAGTTTGCCGATTACCGCAATTATACACACGGGGATGACCTGCGCCAAGTGGACTGGAATATTTACGCACGCCTTGAAAAGGTTTTCATCAAACTATTCGAGGAAGAAGAAGAATTGACCGTACACATATTGCTGGATTGTAGCCGTTCAATGGATTGGAGCGGTCCCGATAGCGAACTGTTAGAGGGTGAGGGCGGAGCGAATCCGGCTTATAACAAGCTATGGTATGCCAAAAGAGTAGCCGCTGCTATTAGCTACATGGGTCTGGCAGCGATGGATCGCGTTACTATTTCGGGTTTAAGCGCGGTGGGCAATAGCAATGAGCTACGTATGCCCATAATTCGTGGTAAAAATCAGACTGTACGCATGATTCGCTTTGTAGAAAAGCTACAAGCGGGTGGAGTGGAAAATTTGAATACATCGCTACGAAATTACGCCTCCCAGATTCGCTATGGCGGATTGGTATTTCTGATTTCGGATTTGCTTACACCGAACGGGTGTTTTGAAGGTTTGCGTGCGCTACAAAACGCTGGTTTTGAAGTTAATGTGATAAATGTGCTTTCTCCTGACGAAATAAACCCGGTCTTGCGTGGCGATTTGAAATTGGTGGATATTGAAACAGGCGAAGTTCAGGAAGTAAGTATAGATAGCAAGGCTTTGGAAATGTACCGCCAAGAATTTAATCTGTGGCAACGCGAGATTATAGATTTTTGCCAGCGCCGAGCTATTAACTATATCCAAGTGGATACAACTGTGCCGTTCGATGTTTTAGTTTTGCACTATATGAGACAGCGTGGCTTGGTGGCTTAGAGAGGTTGCGTTATGGGGTTTTTGTTTCCTCTAGGCTTATTGTTTCTACTATTGGCGATTCCGATTATCCTCTTTTACCTGCTAAAACTGCGGCGCGAAGAAATGACGGTAAGCAGCAATTTACTATGGCGCAAAGTTTTACAAGACCGCCAAGCTAACGCGCCATGGCAAAAACTTCAAAAAAACTGGCTGATGTTTTTGCAATTGCTTTTATTGTTGATAATGACGGTGGTGTTGAGCCAGCCATTTTTTGAAAGTCAGGCAACCGCCTCCGGTAATATTATTGTGTTGCTGGATAGCAGCGCAACTATGCAAGCTACTGATGTTGCGCCCAACCGCTTCTCCAAAGCCAAGCAAGAAGTTATAAACCTTATTGACCAGATGGGCAACAACGACAGGATGACTCTGGTGTTGATACGAAGTTTCCCCGAAGTAGTTGCTACCGCTTCAAGTAACAAAGCCGAATTGAGAAATGCGCTGGATAAAGCCAAAGTCACCAACGAAGCTATTAACGCTAAAGGCGCAATTACACTGGTTGCCAACAATGCAGACCGCACCCCCGGCGCTACTGTTATTGTGGTCAGCAATGGCAGTTTTACCCGCGCAGAAATCTTGCCACCGCTACGCGCCAAAGTACGTTATATCAAAATTGGAGAAAGTGATAGCAACCAAGCAATTACAGGTTTGAGATTGCGTGAATCGGGTGTAGCTCCTCAATTATTTGTAAGACTAAGTAACTACGCAGAAAAACCTGCTAAAGTTATTTTACAGGTAACGGTAGAAGGCAAGGTGTTTAATACTCGCGAGGTAGCTATTGGAGCAAACGACAAGTTTGAACTTACATTAACCAATTTGCCCTCTACAACAAGAGTGGTAAACGCTTTCATCAAGCCCGTAGGCGGAACACAGGATTTTCTTGAGGTTGATAATCAGGCATGGACGGTACGTAACGCAGGAGACCCCCAGAAAATATTGCTGGTAACTACGGGAAACAGCTTTCTCAGTACGTTGCTGACACGCATGCCCAATTATAAAGTCTCAAAAATTGACCCAACTGAGTATGAGGCTCTAAATAATAAATCCGACTACAACGTTTTTATATTTGATGAATTTGCCCCTAATCAATTACCGTCCGGCGCAGGAGTATGGCTTATAGGACCCAACAACTCGCCTAGCTTGCCTATAACAGGAAGCAGCAAAGAACCTATAGTGGGGCGGTTGGAACAAAACGACCCAATCTTACGCTATACCGACCTAAGTTCAATCGAAATTGCCGAAGCGCAACAATTCGAGATGCCGAGTTGGGCGCATGTAGTAGCAGCGGCGGGTGATGGAACTCCTTTGATAATTGCGGGTGAGAGACAGGGGCAACGTATTGCAGCGCTATCCTTCAACCTACACAACAGCAATCTGGCTTTAAACGTCTCGTGGCCTATTTTAATGGTCAATACGTTAGGGTGGATTCAACCGCAAGGCGCGATAGATGCAATCTCGGAAGCATCGCCGGGAGAACCTGTTAGTTTTGTGGTAGGCAGCAGCAACGAGCAAATAAGCGTTACACCGCCGGGCAGCGGCGCACAAACCCTGAAAGTTATTAACAATGTGGCTTCCTTTACCGATACCTCTCAGACAGGCGTTTATCAGGTAGCACGACAGCTTGATAATGGCGGAAACGCCACAACACGCCCGCGCATTGTAAATGAATCTTTTGTGGTAAATCTCTTCAGCGCTACCGTAAGCAACATCAAACCGTTGGATGATTTGGGTTTACAGGGTACAAATTTCGGAGCGCAAAATAATGTAAAGGTAAAAACCGAACATGGAGCTTGGCAGCCGCTGGCGCTCATAGCATTAATCTTGTTAATGCTGGAATGGTTTGTCTTTTACAAAGGTAAGATAAAGCTATTTTCGCAGAAAAAAACAGTAGTAACAAAACAGCATAAATAAATATTTATTGCATGCAAATTTTCGTGTGGAAAACTTCCGGCACTTTTCCACATGTAATCCACACAATTGTCCACTTATTAAATACTTGCTAGTTATTAAATATTTTTTATGCTTCTAAGAGTTTTTCAACATAATGTGGACAATTGTGGATTAAAAAGCATAGATAGGCGGTAAATATCCTACATAATGGATAATTTACCAGTATGACTCCACAAAATGTGGATATATGGGGATAAGTTAGCATTACCCATTTTATTCCACAAATTGTGGAAAATGGTGTATAAATTTAAACCAGTGTTATATTTTGCAGAATATTGAGGGTTTTTTGATAGCGTTATAAAGAAATAATGTAGATATACACATTTTATGTGGATAAGTGCATAACTTATATTCACAAAATCTGGATTCATGGTGGATAATTAAGGCTGCAAAAAGCTAAATATGAGTTAAATATATAAATAATGCTTATACGAAATGGGAAATTTCATGCTTGCCATGTTAGGTAATTATTGTTATGATTCAAGCCATCTAGTGAGCAATTTAGAGGATATAGGGACAGACCCCTTTAAGAACAGATAGTTCGATTGTGTCTCCGGCGATAATAAATTTATCCCAGCCCTTTCTGAACATCTCATTTATAAAACTCAACTCTCTGGGTTAGTGTAGGTGCTATTAACCGGATCGTCCATTTACAGAAGCCTAAGGTTGCTGTTGCGCTTAGTTTTGTCTGAAAATTGAGATTGCAGTTTTAGGGGTTAGAGTTAACAGCACGCAGTAGTTGGCAGGTCAGCAAACCTGTAAAAAATTTATAAATTTGGAGAGTTTTCGATATGACGGAAAACGAACCTTCCCAAAATAAACAGGCTCGGCAGAATCGTACACTAGAGCTAAAACAGGTCTGGCAAGCCGCTTTACACGAATTGAGTCTTACCCTACCCAGCAGAGCTTTTGACTCATGGGTTCGTATTATTAACCTCGTAGCAATTGACAGAGTTAAGGGTGAAGCCATACTGGGTGTTCCTTCTTCATTCGCCAAAACTATACTTGAGCAGGATTATCGCCTTCCAATTCAAAGAGCGTTGTCCAGTGTAATTGGCGAACCTCTTGAAATTCATTTCATAGTCGAACAACCCGCCCAAACCAGATTTTTTGAACAGGAACATCAAGAAGAAACGATTGCTTCGGCTAATGCTTCCCCTAGCAACGGTTATAACTATAATAAACCTGCAAAAGAGTATAATAATCAGAGATTTGCACAAAATGCTAATTATAGATCAAATGGTTTGAACGGTAACCAACCTCAAAACTACAATGCTACTGCTCAAAATAGCTTTGACACGCCTAGCTTACTTCAAAAATCTTCTTACGAAGAAGAGGTTGATTACATTGATGAAGTTACCGGAGAACCGCACTACAGTTTCCCTGACCGTTATACTTCTGATTCGCAGCTGAGTGAAAAAGCCAAGATTGCTAACCTTAACCCGCGTTATATTTTCGGGGATTACGTAGAAGGCAATAACAACCGCATGGCAGTAGCAGCAGCGCGGCATGTTGCTGAAAATCCCGGACACAGCTATAACCCTCTTTTCATTTACGGAAATGTGGGTCTGGGTAAAACCCATATCTTGCATGCTATCGGTCATGAAGCCTTACGCATACGCCCTCACCTAAATGTACTTTATGTTTCCAGCGAGAAATTTACCAACGAAATGGTTAACGCTATCCGCGAACGTAGTATGGAGGATTTCCGCAATCGTTACCGTAATATAGATATTTTGATGATTGACGATATTCAATTCATTGCCGGCAAGGATAGCACGCAGGAAGAATTTTTCCACACTTTTAACGCCCTGCATGATGCCAACAAGCAAATTGTCATCAGTTCTGATAGACCACCTAAAGCGATGCTTATTCTGGAAGATCGTTTACGTAGCCGTTTTGAGGGTGGGTTAATTTCGGACATCCAACCACCGGATTACGAAACACGCCTTGCGATTCTGCGAAATAAGGCACGTTTGAAGGCAATACCGATTCCAGAAGAAGTGCTAGAACATATTGCTAGGCATATACAGAGCAACATTCGCGAACTTGAAGGAGCGCTTACCCGCGTGGTAGCTTTTGCCCTACATAATAGGACAAACCTAACGGTAGAATTAGCTGTGCAAGCCCTACATGATGTCATGTACAACACCCGTAAGAAGGTTTTGACACCGGCGCGAATAGTGGAAGTGGTAAGCCAGTTCTTTAATATGGACATTAAAGAATTGCGGGGGCGCAGCCGGAGTCAGGATATAGTTTTACCGCGCCAGATTTCGATGTATATCACTCGTGAGGAAACCGATACCAGTTTAGTTGAAATAGGACAGGAATTGGGCGGGCGTGACCACACTACTGTGATGCATGCAATTGAGAAAATTGAGCGCGAAATGGAAACCAATCAGCAGCTTCGCCAACAGGTTAATACCATAATCCAGTTGCTCTACTCTGAAGGCGGAGCGATGCGTTAAGCATAGCAGGGCTGGGTGCAGTCTCAGTACAGAAACCCTTTGACAAACATGAGCAGGCAAAAACCTGCTCTTTTTGTTTCCTCGATACAGTGATTCTAGGTTATACACAGCTTTACACAAAATGTGGATAAATTGCAATTCCCATGTGGAGAATTTGTTATTTTGGTGTGGAAAAAGCTCAGAAAAAGTTATAATTTTGTGGAAAAGCAGTGCATGAAAAGTGCAAAAATATGAGTTTTAAAGTGTATAAATTGTGTGTAATTTTGGGAGGTTTTGAAGCACTTTTCACCATGTGTGCATAACCGCATGTGGAGGAGGAGTGACCATGGTGGAAAAGTAATGCCTAAAACCCTATTTATACACGTTAGTCACTAAGCAATGTGAATAAATCGCTAGTTATCCACAAGGTTTAGCACCGCTCATGAGTATAGATTCTTGTGGAATCTGAGGCTAAAAACCTGCTTTCCCACATTTCCACCTCCTCTATTACTATATACTTCTATAAATATTAATATTATTAATAAGAATATAAATAGAAGAGTTATACACAAAAGCCCAATCGGCGAAAAAAATGAAACCATGTTATAAATTGGAGTATCCGGCAAGAAGCAAGCTTTGCATCAGAAATTTGAGGATTGAAAACAATGTCCCTTATGCGCTATACCATAATAGACCCGGAAATAACGGCAAGCTTTTTAGCGCCCGGAAATGTTTTAAAGGCATTAGCAGCCGCATGTAGCGCAAAGCCTACCCCTACAAGCCTCCTAGAGCTTTTAGAGAACGCAAATAAATATGATACCGGGTTGCAGCAATATGTACTAAGCGGTCTGGAAATTTTTGACCAGCATTTAGCCCAGCCTGAAGTAAAAATGGATGCACGTCTTGAAGCTGATTTGCGCGAGGTGCTGGATAACCTTACTTTCCCCGAACAACCAGTTAGTATTAGCGGTTATGCTGACCTCTTAAACCTTCAACAGAATTCTAGCTTGCCTCGCCTTGCTGCTCACCCTGTTCTAAGGGTAATGGATGAAGCTACCCGCAATGAAAGCCTACAGCCTATAAGCTCCGGGTTGGTTATTTTTAACTTACGCGCTCGGCGTATCATTCAGGTACAAAACAGCTTTGGTTTGCTTCAACGCAGCGACAGAGGTCGCTATTTTGAAAACGGTATTCCTTCTGAGCGACTTTTCTTTTACCGCTTACCGGTAGATTGGAGTTTAGTTCCCTGATGTCGGAGTATCTAAAAATAGCAGTTTTTTCAGATAAACATGCCAATGCACACTTGGCGTTGGAGGGTGTTCAACGCTATGTGCAATTGACCATTGCTTCCTGTGACTGCGAAAGGGTGGGATTTATACTTGGTAGGCAATAGCAAACGCTGAGTTAGTTTTTGTTATCCTCATCTTTTTTAGGCTTTTTGAACATTCCACCTACAAACATTCTGCCTATATCAGCCTTCATTTCTTTCGAGTTCGGCATGCTGGAATCGCCAAAATTGGACTCAAGCTGGAATTTCCGCTTGTTTTGAAATAGCTGGTTACGACCCTCACGGGCGTTTTCAAGAAATGCGCGGAGTGGTTCAGGTTCGGTTTCTTCGACAGGGCGCGACCTACCCTGTTCATCCTGAAGCCCGGCTAATTCCAGCATGTGCCGCACCCGTGACAGCATTTGCTGGTAACGATCTATCCAGTTAATCAGCGCGTCGTTATTGGTACGGCAAATATCCAGCCACATTTGAACGCTTCCATCGGCAAGGCGAGTGGTATCTTGAAAACCCGTGCCGGCTACACGCGAGATTTCTTTCCAACCGTCACTTTCAAAGGACAGATTTATCAACGAGGTAGCGGTCAGATAGGGTAAGTGGCTTATAGCTGCCACGTAGGAGTCATGTTCATACGCATCTATGAAATGAGGTCTAGCTCCTGCAATCTCTACCAACCGCAGTACGCTTTCAATTGCTTCTTGCCGGGCATTGGGAGCGGGTATCAGGCAGTAGGTACAATCTTGAAATAGTGTAGCTTCGGCTTCTTCCAACCCGGCGGTTTTGCCAGCCATAGGATGCCCACCAACGAAACTGACGTTATCGGGCAATAATTCTTTAGCCCAACGCATTACCTGTCGTTTGGTGCTGCATACATCGGTAACTATCGCGCCCTTCTCAAGATGAGCCGCAATATCTTCAAAGGTTTCGCGCACTGCCATAACCGGAGTAGCCACAATTACCACTTGCGCCCCTTTAACTGCTTCCATAGGGGTGGCAACCATGTGGTCAACTATTTTGCGTTTGTTGGCTTCTGCTCTTTGCGAACCTTTGGCATCAAAGCCAACCACTTCTATTCCGGCGGTTCGCCCCTCTTCAGACTTAGCCCATTCTTTTATAGCCAACGCCCATGAGCCGCCGATTAACCCCAGCCCTATTATTGCTATTCTCATCTACCAACCTCTATTTATGAGTTTTGTTTGCCCCTGCTTAGTATCAATAGTTCTATCGCCAAAAAAATCAGGAACAAAGCAAAAATGAAGGTGCTATTCAGAAGGCGTAATGCGCCCATTGTAAAAATGCTGATTACATAAATCGAAAGGAAAGCCGCTTCGCGGTGAGGTCGCAACATATTGTAACGCGCCACGCGAGTTTTATATAGGCGGAAACCTAGCAGGTAAAAGGCGGGCCAGCTAATGCTATATATTACCAATAACAAACCTAGCAGAAATAGTACCATACTGGGCAAGTTTTCTTGCCACCTTTGCGTAGGGTTGGGCGGGGTAAAGAGCAACATGAAGCCGAATATAAACCAACCGGTAATTGCTAACCAACCATACCAACTTGCACTCAGCATACGCCCAATCGGCATAAAGGTCAGCGCGGGTGCTGCCAGTAACAAAACATAGACTAGCAAGCGTCCCGGAAACCAAAAGCCGTAAGCCCCTACGTTGTAGATGACCCCAAACCCGATGACCCCTGCCCATGCCAGCCCTGCAAATGCAGAAAGCAGCGCCACTGTCCCCTTGTTTTTAATTGCTCTGGTTGCCACTGCCAACTGCCTTTCTACACCAAAGTGATTTGCGAACCTTCGGGCGTTTTTACCACCTCAATGCGCGTGGGGAATACGTCCTTTAGTTCTTGGATATGGGTGATTACTATAATCCGGTCAAAATCTTTTTCAATGCCCCTGATTGCATCCACAATTCGTTCGCGCCCTTGTCCGTCCTGACTACCGAAACCCTCGTCAATAAAGAGGGAGCGCAATTGTGCGCCGCTTCGCCTTGCTAGCATTTTGCTCAGCGCAATCCTGACCGCAAAATTGACCCTGAATGCTTCGCCACCGCTGAAAAGCTCGTAAGGGCGTGCGCCGTATTCGTCCGAGATATAGAGTTCGAGTGTTTCTATCGCCTCGCCTCTGCGCCCTTCGCGCTGTGTGTCGAAACGCACGCTCATTCGCCCATCGGTCATTTCCGCCAGCAAACGATTGGATTCTTCCTCGATTTCCGGCAAAGCGGCATCTATTATCATTGCCTGTAAGCCCTTCTTGCCGAAGGCTTCCGCCAGTTCGTTATATATTTTACGGTCTTCGGCGGCACTCTGGAAAGCTCTTTCTACTTCAATTTCTTTTTTAGCTTTTACATCACATTCAGCCAGTTTCATTTCCGCTTGCATCTTTTGCTTTCCCAACAAGCTCTGGAGATCCCGGCTTTCTTTTATTTCTTTTTCTAGCGCGGTGAGCTTTTGGAGCAACTCCGGTAAATCCTGAATTTCCGCCTCTAACCGTTTCTTTTCGTTCTCTTTACGAGCTATCTCATTCCGGTAATTTTCTTCTTCTGTGGTGTAACGTTCTTGGTTTTTGTTTTCACGCGCAATGGTGGTTACTGCCATTTCCAGCCTCTGGTATTCGCCCTCGTAACGGGCGTATTGGTTGCGCTGCTCGCTGGCTTGGCGATGGGCTTCCCGGTCGTAATTCAGCGTGGCGATAACTTGCTTCAATTCCTGCAAACTTTGTTGCTCCTGTACAGCGTAATCTTGCGCTTTTAGCTTGCGGGTATTTTCCTCTTTTTCTTGCTCCAGCCGCAAAACTTGCCGTTCAGACTCTTGCGCCGTTTCTATTTCCTTATCTAGCCTTGCTTTCTTAACGTTTAGCTCGTCGTAGGGTTTTGCCCTGCTTTCTAATACTTTCGCCTGTTCGTTAAGCTCTTTCAGTTGCTCTTTTAGTTTATTGTGTCTAGATTCTTCCGCCTGCGCTCGTTCTTTAGTCTCTTTCCATTGCTTGCGATATTCTTCGACAGTGTGTTCGCGTGCGTCTTTTTCCAGCACCGTGCCGCACTGGTCGCAACGGTCGCCCTCTTTTGGCACATTATTGGCTTTTGCATGGATTTTAGGCAATTCCCCGCTCAAGCGTTTACTTTCCAGTTCAGCCTGTCTTATATCACCTTGTACTCCAGCAATTTCGGTTCTGAGCTTTTCTAATTCTATACGAGTATTAGCGGCATTTTGTAATTCAGAAAGAGTCTGCTCGCGGTGCGCTAATATGTCAGGTAGTGAACCTGCGCTGCGCCGCACTGTTGTTAAATCCCGCTCGATACTCTCCAATTTGTTTTGTAGGCTCATCTTTTGCCGCTGGATTATATTTTCCAATGCGGTTTGTTTTGAGTTCAAATCGTTCAAGCGGTGCAACTTCTCGTTAAAAGAGTCCTCTATTTTGCGGGCTTCCTGCAATTTGCTATAACTCTCTTCTATTTCCTCGCGCCGATTCTGTACTGCCAACGCCACGTTCAGGCTGCGTGTTGATTCTGCCAATGCTTCTTTTACCGTTTCGAGGTTTTTGCGGTTAGCGTTAATTTCTTTGCTAACCCGTTCTAGGTCGGCGCGGCTGCTTTCAAGGCGATTTTTGCGTGTTTTAAGTTCAACTTGCTGTTCTTCGCGCTGGCGTAACGGGTCGCGCTCCATCTCAAGCCGTGATTCGATTTCCTGTTTTTGCCGCTCAAATTCCGGGCGCTGGCGTAGAAAATCGGTTAAATCTTTTAGCTCGTTTTCGTAACGTAGCCTTTCCGATTCTGCGTCTCGTGACCGCTCTTTTGTCTGCTTTTCGTATTCGTCGTAGCGACTCAGTTCAAGGATTTCTGCCAGCACTTTTTTGCGTTCGCCGGCTGTTTTTACGGTAAAGGAATCGGCGCGACCTTGCAGCAAGAAGGCGCTATTGATAAAGGTTTCATAGCTGGTGCGAATGATGGTAGCGATTTGCTTCTCTTTAGCGCGTACCGTTGGTTCGCCGATATTAGACCAACTGCCATCTAGCTTGCGAACATAAAAATTTAACTCGGTATGCCCAGAACTTTTGCGAGTACGGCGGCGGTTTACCCGGAAATAGTCATCGCCTACTTTGAACTCTAGATCTATCTCGCTTTCAACCTCGCCCTGCGCTATTAGGTCATCATCTCCGGCGCGTGCCTTGCCCCACAGCGCCCATGTCATAGCATCGAGAATGCTGGATTTGCCCGCGCCGTTGTCGCCGGAAAGGCATGCCAGATGCACGCCTTCGAGGTCAAGGGTGGCATCGCGGTAGCACAGGAAATTTTTCAGGGTTAAGCGATTGGGAATCATATTCTTGCCAGTTTCTTTGGAAATTTTTTTCTTATAATCACAGAGGTAATTTTATCACAGGCAGGAAATAAGGGGCAATTTTTTAGCGCAAAGCCAAGCGAAGAAAATTAAAAATCCCCCTCTCCTTGATACAAGGAAGGGGGAAATAAGAGAAAGAATTTTAAGCCATTTGGATAGAGGCGGCGGTTTCAAGACCCAATTCCTTAATGCTCTCTTGCCGCATTAGATATTTCTGGATTTTGCCCGTGACCGTCATGGGGAAGGCTTCTACAAATTTGAAGTAGCGCGGCACTTTGTAGTGAGCGATTTTGTCCTTGCAATAGGCGCGCAACTCTTCGGAAGTGGCAGTTTCACCTTCGCGCAGTTTCACCCACGCCATGATTTCCTCGCCGTATTTGGGGTCGGGCAAGCCGATAACCTGCACGTCCGAAACCTTCGGGTGGGTGTAGAGAAATTCCTCAATTTCACGCGGGTACACATTCTCGCCGCCCCGTATAATCATATCCTTGATGCGCCCTACAATATTGACGTAGCCTTCGTCATCCATTACGGCGAGGTCGCCGGTGTGCATCCAGCCCGCAATGTCAATGGAATTTTTGGTGGCTTCCTCGTTGTTCCAATAACCGAGCATTACGCTATAGCCGCGGGTGCATAATTCGCCTTTTTCGCCTACGGGAACGACCTTGCCGTTGGTTGGGTCAACTATTTTTACTTCGAGATGCGGATGAATCAATCCTACGGTGCTTACGCGCTTATCGAGCGGTGCATCGGTGCGAGTCTGGAAACTCACGGGGCTGGTTTCGGTCATGCCATAGGCTATTTCCGCTTCGGGCATGTGCATCAGGGTGTTGACCTTCTTCATTACTTCAATCGGGCAAGGTGAACCCGCCATGAGTCCGGTGCGTAGGCTGCTGAACTCATATTTGCTGAAATCGGGATGGTCTAGTTCGGCAATGAACATGGTAGGCACACCATATAAGGCAGTGGCTTTCTCTGCCTGAATTGCCTCTAGCACTGTTTTGGGGTCGAAACCATCATTGGGATAAATAGCGGTTGCGCCATGTGTCAAACAGCCCAGATTGCCCATCACCATTCCAAAGCAATGGTAGAGCGGAACCGGGATAACGAGACGGTCTTTATCGGTAAAATTCATCAACTCAGCCGTAAAATAGCCGTTGTTCAGAATATTGTGATGGCTTAGGGTTGCGCCCTTTGGAAAGCCGGTAGTGCCGCTGGTGTATTGGATATTGATTGCATCGTCAAATTCTTGGTCGCGCTGCCGGACGGCAAGTTCGGCTTCGCTGACATGTTCTGCCACAGACAATACATCGCCCCATGTTAACATGCCGGGCATGCGCTCTTCACTCAAGCGAATCACGGCACGCAAAGAGGGTAAATTCGCCGATTTCAACTCACCCGGTTTGCTCTCTTTCAATTCCGGGCAAATATCATAAAGCATTTGGGTGTAATTGGAGGATTTAAACTGCGGCGCAATGGCAATCGCGCTACAACCGGATTGGCGCAAGGCGTATTCAAGTTCGTGTAGGCGGTAGCTAGGGTTAATGTTAACTAGAATGACCCCAATTTTGCTGGTGGCGTACTGCACTATCGCCCATTCCGCCATATTGGGTGCCCAGATGCCAAGACGCTCACCTTTTTTGAAGCCCAAATGCATGAGGCTGCGGGCGCATTGGTTTACTACTTGCTGGAACTGGCGGTACGTGTAACGGATATTCTGGTGGCGCGAAACTAACGCTTCGTTGTCGGGGTACTGCGAAACAATTTGATCGAACAAATCACCAATTGTGCTGCCTAAAAGCGGTTTTTCGCTGGTGCCGCTCACATAGCTCCAAGCTCTGTCACCCATTCTTTTCATTCCTCCTCGAATAAAACTATTTTTCCTCAATGTCCGTGAGATTAGTTTGAAATATACAACCCTATGCCTATTTCGGCAATGTTACAAAGGAGTCCGGTAATTTGTGGAGGAATGTATGAAAAAGAAAAACGCTCACCCTGTATTTTTTAACAGGTAAGCGGTTGTTGCTTAGCATTGCTATGTGACTAAGCTTTAGCTATCGGCTTTTTCTTTTTTCCATATCGGTTGTAGTACCATCCAATTATCAGGAGTGCGCCGGATTAGCTTCTCCACTTCGCGCAACATGCGAGCGGTCAATTCACGGACAGCTTCCTGCTTATTAGGGGCGTTGGTTTCGGGAGAAAAGCCGGGTAATATATCTATTATATGCTTACTGTTGGAGGTGCGGTATGGATGGACGAAAATTATTTCCGCGCCTGTTCGCAAGGCTACTTCGGCGACTCCAAGCGGTATCGGTGCGTCTGCGCCGAAAAATTCCATCATGTGACCTTCTCCGTTCACATCACGGTCAATCGCCATGCAAACTACCGCATTTCGTTTGAGTACCCGGAAAATTTCACGTACTTCCATTCCACCCATCGGAATCAGTTTGACTCCATTGTCCGTTTGTCGCTGCTTCTTGATAAAATCGTACATTTCGGGTGGCTCGATAGGCTCAACTACCAGATTAAAATCAACGTTATAACTGCTGGCGCGTTGCATCGAAAATGAGAAGCTTCCCAAATGACCGGAAACCATAATTACACCTTTGCCCCGTTCCTGCGCCTTGTAAATATTTTCTATCCCGTTTACCGTGACCTGTTGCTTGAACTGCTCCGTGGTCATTTTGCCCTGCCGCATAATATCAATGTAATTACACAGGTTGTTCTTGATTATGCGGCGGGCAATTTTTTCGCGCTCTTGAGGGGTGTAATCGGGTAGAACATGCGACAGATTCCACAGTACATTTTCTCGGATGCGTCCTATCAGATAATAAATCAGGAAAGCCACAAACCCGCACACCGCATAAATGACCCGGTACGGAATGTAGGGCATTACCCTTGCGCCAAAGCGGAATAAACGAACGGTATTCATTTCACTCCTGTGCTATTCCGGCGCTTTTTCTAGCGCGTGCCGTTTTACGCTCTGTCGCATCCCGTTTTTGCTGTTCGTATAGCGCAACTTCCTCCTCGCTCAACCACAATTTGCGGAACATATACCACTGATCGGGATGACGTTTTACCAGCTTTTCAATTTCAGCAGCGAAAAGTTGCGTGATTCCCAGAACATCTTTTTCCTTGTCACCGCTTACCTCATAGCTGAGAGGCGGCGACCATAAGCCATAGTAGTAATTGTTTCCGGGTTGTCGGGCGGCATACCCAAACATAATCGAAGCGCCGGTTTTTAGCGCCAAGCGGGCGGGACCAACCGGGAAGCGGGCGAGTTTGCCAAAGAAATTGACTATCACCGACTCGCTGTCTTCACTTTGCAGCGGCGAGTCTAGTAATAGCACTACGATTTCACCTCTTTTCAGAGCAGTATAAAGCCCTCGTAAGGCTTCTTTTGGCGAATAGATTGTCAGTCCTTGCTTGCGGCGTGAATCCTGAATCAGTGTATTAAGTTCAGGCGGGTTAAAGTCATTTGCCACCGAAGTGAGCTTATAACCACGCTTCCCCACTAGCATTGCCGAAACATCCCAGTTTCCAAAATGAGGCGTTACCAGCATTACCCCTTTGCCCGGAGCTATTGCCTGTTCAATATATTCCCAACCACCAGTGCCGGTAACTTTGTGATAATCGTCTCCGGTAAGATGATTTACCCTGAAAAAATCGGTCATATATTTAACGTAATTACGGAAACAACGCCGCGAAATCATCCTTACTCGCTTGTTTATTTTTGGCTCGCCCAGCACAATTTGCATGCTGAGGTCGGAGTAGTGGCTGTGTCCGCGTGCTGCCCAGTAATAAATTTCTCCGCCAATAGCCGCAAACCCGTAGCGTAGCCAATCGGGGCTTAAATAACTTATCCAGCTTACTAACTTGAACGCATAAACCGCTAACATATAATCGACTCTCTCATACTTTGTTTCTGGCATTCATATAAATAAACTCATTGGCATATCCGGCAAATTCGCCCCATTTCTGCGCTGCTCGCAAATAAATATCACGCGGTTGGGTTTTTTTGCCTTCAAAATAAGCGGCTTCCATTGCTCGCTGCACCCACGAATCCAGCGGAAAGGCTTCGTATTTGCCCAATGAAAAGAGCATAACACAATCGGCAACGGTGCGCCCAACTCCGGGAAAAGCCATTAATTGACCAACTGCCCAATCGTAAGGCAACTCATCTAATTTATCCAAATTGCCGCCCTGTGCAGCTACTTGCTTAGAAGTTTGTAGCACATATTTGGCGCGATATTCAATACCTTCTTCCTGCTCAAGCTCGGCTTGTTTTACCTCTCCCAAAATGTCGGCTATTGGAAAAGCGTAGCCTCGATATTTACCCAGCGTTATTGCTTGCCCATATTTTTTGCTAATAGCTTGGACTGCCCGCGCTACTTTTGGAATGTTGTTATTTGCCGATAAGATAAAAGAAATCAGAGTTTCAAAAACAGGTTGGCGCAACAACCGCAACCCATAATATTGTTTTACCGCTCTTTCGATAAAAGGGTCAACGCTAATTCTTCTGGTAATTTCGCGGTATTGTTCGTCTTCTTCCAACCGGAAATAGGCGGCAAGCGTTTCAAAATCATCCTGCTGTGGTGCGGTTTCGTAATAAATGCGCTTCCCGCTTTGTTGTAACCGCGCAAAGGTATTGCCCATTACGCCATAATAAAAACCATCCGCCATTTTCTTCCAACGAAAAGTCTGCCCACACTCTAATGTATATTCCAGATTCAGATGTTCGGTTTCAAAATACGCTAATTCCACTGTTGTTCCTTTCTAGGATAAATATTATAGCAAACATGATTTGAAGATTTTTTTAATTGGTTGTTAGGTATTGCCCTCTAGCGGTGTATTAATATATGACAGAATATCAGGTTATTCGTGAGCCGGAATTTGCAATTATTTTTCGGTTGTACGGATAAAGAAAGGAATATAACATGTCACGGAAAGTTAAACTGATTGTAGCAGGCGGTCTGCTAACTTTTACAGCGATGGCGTTAGGTTTGATTTTGAGCGTGGTGTTCAGCGTCAGCACGGTTACTCCGCACACTCCCTCAACTTCAAATACCGCTCAACAATCAGCCCCATCTGATCAGTCAATACAGCAGGCTACTGGAGAAGATTTCAATTATGCTGCTGGCTTGAATGATGTGATGACACAGCTTGGAAAGGGCGGAGGCGCGGGGATAATTCGGCAATTTGCCAATGTGCCAGAAGCGCAAGGCACTATTTCAACTGTTGAAAACGGCGGGGCGAAGCTCACCCTTAACACTAAAAAAATAATAAACCTAGCTTCTGATGCTGTGCTGGCAGATGCTAACGGTGCTATCACCAAAGATACCCTTAAGGTAGGCGAGCGCGTGGTAGTGGTAGGCAAGGTTGAGAGCGATAACTCTATTACTGCCAAAGCCTTAATCCGCTTACCCGCTTTGCCAAAGGTTTTGGTCGGTGATTTTGTATCGGCAGACGCTACTACATTGAAGTTCAAGAATAACAACGTAGAGTGGACTGCAACACTTGACACCAACGCTAAGGTTTACAAGGATGGGAAAGAAGCCAAGCTAACCGACTTCACAAATACTGAGAAGATAAATGTAGTCGGTAAAGCGGATGAAACTGCCCATACTATATTGGCGAGTTCCGTTACTCAGGGTCGTCCGGTTATGGCTGCTTTGGGGGATTTCACTAACGGCAAAATCAAGAGTATTGATATTGCCGGAAACAGTTTTGTAGTAACGCATACCGACCCTGCTACCAAAAACAATACCGATGAGAAAATTACGGTTGACTCAACTACCAAATATTTGGGTAGCTCTATCAAAGGTTTGAGCGATCTTAAAGTGGATGATACCGTAATGGTACGCGGCGCCAAACAGGCTGACGGTAGCTATAAAGCAACTGACGTAGTTATCGGCAATGGCTTTATGCGTGGCGGTCAGATGGGTTCTGACAAAGGTCAAGGCGGTCAGATGGCTCCCGGTGGTCAAATGAGACCGGGCGGTAGAGGTCAGGGCGGTCAAATGAGACCGGACGGTAATAGTAATGGTACAGGTCCAGTTAGCAACGGCTAATTCTTAACTCACGTTCCTGTGCTATTATTTAGAGGCGGTTAGTAGCCGCCTCTAACGGTATGGAGGCTTTGTCGGGTAGGTAAATTTGTTCGGACGTAAAGCCGTAGAAAAACCACAAGAATTTAGCGTGGTATCGAGCAATCCAGAGAGTTTTAACAAGGGAAAAGCTCTCTCTCCCGATGAGTTTGCGCGTTTCTATGATAGTTATTTCCCGCGCCTCTACCGCTATCTTTCCTATCGAACCGCAACCCGCGAAGAAGCTGAAGATATAGTTGAAGCGGTCTTTGAGCGCATTATCGGTAAATTCCATACCTTTGATTCCAAACGTGGTAGCCTAGATGCTTGGGTTTTCACCATTGCTCGGCATATTTTATCCAACAGACACCGTTATCTGAGCCGCCACCCTGAATTACCGTTGGAAGATGGTTTCGCCGCTGAACTTGGGTCCGGTTTAAGCGAGTTTGTGGTTGAACAAGAAGACATACAACGCTTGCGCCGTTATTTAGGGCGACTGAGTGAGCGTGAAAAAGAATTGCTGGCGCTACGTTACGGAGCAGAGTTGCCGCATCGCCGCATTGGCGAATTGCTGGACATGCGCGAAGGGAACGTGACGGTTAGACTTGGACGCATAGTAAGAAAATTGCGCGGGTTCTTTGAGGCAGAAGAGAATGAATAAGGGAGATTTTGACCATATTGAATATGGTAAAGACGAATCCGCCGAATTGAAGCGAGATACCGCCTTTGCCCGTCACCTCGAAACTGATTGGCGTTTCGAGCCGATTCCTGAGAATCAAGCGCGTTTACGCCGTAAGTTAATGGTAGGACTAGCGCAAACCGCCGCTCAAACCGAAAGAAAAGGTTGGTTGCGCCTACCTGCTTTGCGTGGTTGGCAATTGGCTACTGTGGCTTTGCTTTTTAGCGCTATTGCTACTGCGGTGGTTGTATTGGTAAGTGTGGCGATTTCTTCAACTAACGATAACCCTTCAGCGGTGGCGAATAATGTCAGCCAAACTCTGCCCTCTATCAACGACTCTGCAAATAACAAAGTATTAAGCTTGCAGGATGCAAATACTCAGCTTGGCTTTAAGGCTACACAGCCAACTTATCTACCTGCTGGTTATAGCCCGGATAAAGCCAGCCTGTTTCAGCCTTCAACACGTAATCTGGGGATACGCCCTGCTTTTCCGGCAATCGCTCCTACGCTGCAACTCAAATACAAAACCAATTCTTCGCGCTTGCTGGAAGCTTACCAATCCGAATTGATACAAAACCTGCCACCAGAAGCACGCGAACGAATTACCAATATGATGTTCAATATGGCAGGTCGTACCAATAAGTATAAAGAACAGGTTGTACAAGGTGTTCGGGGCTTTTTAATCGAAGATAATAACTGGAAAATCGGCTTTGGAGGACGCGCTAATACCGATAAAAGCGATGATGCTTCTACCTTGCCTTTGAATGGCTTTCCGCTTAATTTCTACCGTAATGCTCAACCTAGTGGTGGCTTTCTTGAATATCATGCGCCCGATACTGTAAAATCTGCCCGCGCACTTGTATGGCGACGCGCAGGTGTGGTATTAGTATTGGTGAGCGACGATAATTTAGCAGTGGAAGAACTCCAGAAAATTGCCGAGTCTTTCCAATAGTGCGGGCATTAAATGCAATTTGATATTCTGACTCTGTTTCCTGAAATGTTCGAGGCAACCCTTAGCGCAAGTATCTTAGGGCGAGCGCAAGCACAGGGCTTGTTTGCGGCAAAAGCTCATAATATTCGTGATTGGGGTTTGGGTCGCCACAAGCAAGTGGATGATTACCCCTATGGTGGCGGTGCGGGCATGGTTTTTCGCCCTGAGCCGCTTTTTGCTTGCCTCGAAGCGGTGCTGGAACTACCCGAACCCCTTTCCTCCGAAAACCCTTTGACGGTAGATTTTCCGGTGATATTATTGTCACCGCAAGGTGAAAGGTTTAACCAGCAAATAGCGCAAGAATTGGCGAATCACTCGCGTATAGTTTTGGTTTGCGGTCATTACGAAGGCTTTGACGAGCGTATTGCCCGCTATGCCACTAACCGCGAACTGAGCATCGGCGATTATGTGCTGACGGGAGGTGAGTTGGCGGCGATGGTAATTGTGGACGCGGTGGCACGTCTCAAGCCCGGTGTACTGGCAGAAGAATCCCCGCATGAAGAGTCACACACTCGCCCCTTGCTGGAATATCCCCATTACACCCGCCCTGCCGAGTTCAGAGGTTGGAAAGTACCTGATATGTTGGTATCAGGACACCATGCTAAAGTGGCGGAATGGCGGTTCAAAGAATCGCTACGCCGTACCTTGCAACGCCGCCCCGATTTGCTGGCGCAAGTTGAGCCTGAACTGGACAAAAAAGAGCGTAAATTGCTTGCACACGTGCGGCAAGAAGAAACCGAACGCCCTAGCCTTTCCCAAGAGAATTCTTAACTCTCTTTTCGTGCTATGAGCAGTGCTTGAGCGGAACGCCCTACCAGACCACGCAAGTCGTATAGATTTGCGTTGGTCAGCCCTACTCCCTCGGTTTGAATCAGCGTACTGGCTTCAAGGCAAATCCATTCGCCGGTGGGTGGTCGCAGGCTGTGGATGGTCAATTCGGGCGGAATGAATTGCCATTCCCTGATGTCGAGCGGACCACTCGCCCCATTGGCGGAATCCGCACTAAGAATCAGCCGTTGCATTGGGGAGGTTTCTTCACCTGCTAACAAAGGGTAGCGCATCCGCAGCCAGACGGTGGCGGGACCGGGATGTTCCAACCCCCCATGTACAAAGTGCCACTCAATCGCTTTAATAAAGCCTCCACCCCAACCGGGCGCTTGGGTTGGGTCGGTTTCCGGCGCTGACTCGGGCAGCCCTACAATCTCCGGCAACTTGATTTCTTCTTCGGCTTGCGTAGGGCGTTCGTTCGGTATGCGGATACGCCAACCGGTGGCTCGCATCACCGTGCGTCCCTCATATTCCAGCAACGCTTCGAGCTTTTCCACGCTGCGTCCCGGTCTGACCAAATGGGCATGGGCGCGTAAAGGGGCAAGCGGTACAGGACCGAAAATATCTATTGAGATACGTGCCAACACGGTATCCGGGCGAGGCGAGCAATTTTCCAACTGGCGTATCAGCAACGCGCCGGGAGGTCCGCCATGCTGGAAACGCGCATCCCACGGACCTTGTGTATGAATAGTAGGCTGGAACATATCGTTGCCTTCATCTATCCAGAATGAGTCCATTCTTCCTCTCCTGTGTACTTACCCGTCAACGGGGGCGACCTGAAAAGCTTTCAAAATAACCCGCCTATACTAACCTCTTTTTTCGGGTTTATAAACTCAAAAGCGATATAGGTATTGACAAGCTTTACCGCATCCCATATAATCAAAGTGTCCGAACGTTCGGATAATTACATAAAAGCAAAACGATAATGCAACAAACACATGATAGCTACAGTCTAATACTGAATGTCGCGCTAGAGCTTTTCACTCGCAAGGGCTATGACGGTACTTCCATTGACGACATCCGAAACGCGGCAGGGTTCAGGTCAAAAGCCAGCCTTTACACCCATTTCAAGGGTAAGGAAGAAGTGGCGAAGGCTTTGCAGGAAAAGTGTGAAGCCGAACTCAGCAAAACGCTAACGGCGGCTTATAACGGCGCATCTCCTGAAGCCCTCAAACGCTTTACCAGAGTGGGGCGTGCCTTCATAGAATGGGCGCTGAATCACCCCCGTGAATATGCTTTCCGGTACTTAAGGGTGCAGCAGGAAAAGCTGATGAGCGGGGAATACGCTTATCTCGGTGAAACTCCATCGGGTGAATATACCATGATGATGGATTTGCTCAAAGAGTTACGGACGCGCTACCCGGTGCGACATGTCGCCGATGCCGCCCTTCTGAGCATGATGGTGGGTTTGATTAGCAAGGCAGTGGTGGATCAGGAATCTTTTGGAAACGTTATTTTCGAGGAACGGGTCAGGCAATTAATGGAAATGTGCTTTGGTATTCTTTTTTCCGAGTCTGTTCCTTTAGCTGAGTAATATTTTTTTTCATTTAATAAATGACCGAACGTTCGGTGATTACATAAATTATAAAGGAGTATATGATGAAAACCATGAATAGTGCAATTGAGAAAAGCATTAAGATAGAGGGTGGCGAACTTTCCTACGAAATTACTGGCGCTGGAATAGCAGTGCTGTGCTTGCCCAGTCTGGGTGATACTCGCCGCGAATATGAAAAATTTGCGCCAGAATTGGTGGAACAGGGCTACCGGGTGCTAACTACCGACCTGCGCGGAATGGGCAAATCGCGCGGAAAATTCAAAAAACATGATATTCCCACGCTGGCGAGCGATATAAAAGCCATTCTGGACGCGGAAAAGATAGAGAAAGCGTTTTTGGTGGCTTGTTCGGTATCGGGCGCATCGGCGGGATATTTCGCGGTGCATTACCCTGAAAGAGTGGCAGGGCTGATAATGTTCAACCCAATTATACACACGGGTCCACGCCTGATGACCATGCTAGTAGCGGGTCTTATCGGTACACCGGGAATCGGCAAGGGCTTGTGGCTATCTTATTTCAAATCGCTTTATCCGACCCGCAAAGTTGACGATAACTATCTGGCGCATATAAAAGAACAGATGGCTTTGCCGGGTGCGTTGAAAAGCATCGCGGGCATGACTAGAGCGAAACGTATTGATGACATTATCGGTAATATCAATGTTCCTATCCTGATTTTCTTCGGGAGTAAAGACCCTGACTTCAAATCGCCAGAAGCAGAAGCGAAACTGATGCAGCAGGAAATCAAGCAGGCGCAGGTGGAAGTATTGAACGATTCCGGGCATTACCCGCAGCGCGAGTTTCCCGAACTGGTGTTGCCCCGCACTCTTGAATTTCTCAAAGCTATCCGTTAAATAAAAAGTCTCTCACCACCGGAGATTTAAACCGTGGTGAGAGCTTGATTTATACCGCAGGTTTGCTTTTCATTTGCTGTTTCAAATCAATAGCACGTAGGGCAGCGACCACTTCTTCGATGCTCTCATCGGGCGTGCTGGCTCCGGCAGTTACGCCCACGCTTTCGACCCCTTCAAACCACGCCGGGTCTATTTCATCGGCACGCTCGATTTTGTAGGTAATCGCGCCGTTTTCGTGGCACAAATCGGCGAGGTGTTGCGTATTGGCGCTTTTCTTGCCGCCGATTACCACCATGACTTGGCATTCTTGCGACAGTTCTTCTGCGTTGCTTTGCAGGCGAGTGGTAGGGGCGCAAATAGTGTTATGTACCTTGATTTCCTTTGTTTTGCCCAGAAAATGCTCGTTTACCTTTAAGACAAATTCTTTGAACTCTTTCAGGATGGTGGTACTTTGGGATACTATTCCGATGCGCTTAGGCGGGCGCATGTCTTTAACATCGTTAAAATCTTTAGTGGCAAGCGCGTTTTTTCCAGCCCAACCCAGAATGCTGATTACTTCAGGATGGTTGCGGTCGCCGTAAACAAAAACAAAATAGTCATCCTTTACCATTTCCATAGCGGATTGCTGAATAAGCGTAACCAGCGGGCAAGTGGCATCCAGCACTTCCAGCCCTTTTTGGAGAGCGGTTTCAATCACTTCTGGCGCAACGCCATGCGCGGTAAAGGCAATCGTTCCGCCGGATATTTCCTGCATCTCGCGCTCGGTGTACTTTACGCCCAACCCCAACAGCCTATCCACTACTACCGGATTATGCACTACCGCGCCGTAGGTGGTGATGTTGGCGTTTATGCGGGTACTGGCTTCTTTTTCCACCAATTCTATCGCTTTGCGTACTCCAAAGCAGAAACCCATTTCTTTCGCCGTTTTGATTTCCATACTTCTAAATTAATCCTTTTCACTTTAAGTAAGGGCTGGCTCACTTTCAAACCCTTAGATATTATAGCAGAAGCGCGTTTTTCTTCGACTCTTTTTGTCGCATGTTATACGTAAAAATTGCGGCAAGGTTAGGGGTATAATGGCTTGCCCGGAAACCGGATTTACGTTAAGCTTTTTCAGGTCTTATATACAATGGGGGATTGTGCAAGTGTACGTGGTAGGTACGGCAGGACATGTAGATCACGGAAAAAGCACTCTGGTTAAAGCTCTGACAGGCATTGACCCGGACAGGCTGGAAGAGGAAAAACGCCGTGAAATGACCATAGATTTGGGCTTTGCTTGGCTCAAGCTACCAAGCGGCAATGAAATTAGCATCGTGGATGTGCCTGGTCACGAACGCTTTATCAAGAACATGCTGGCGGGAGTGGGCGGTTTTGATGCAGCGCTTTTAGTGATTGCGGCTGACGAAGGCATTATGCCCCAGACCGAAGAACACCTCGCTATTCTCAACTTGTTACAAATCGAGCGCGGTCTGGTAGCCTTGACCAAGTGCGATATGGTGGCTGCGGAATGGCTTGAACTGGTGACGGACGAGGTGAAAGCGAAACTTGCCGGGGGTGTGTTGGCAAACGCTCCTATTGTACCTGTATCGGCGCGTACAGGGCAGGGTCTTAAAGAACTGGTGGTGAAACTGGAAGAAATTCTACAAAATACCACCTTTCGCCCTGATATAGGCAAGCCTCGCCTTCCCATTGACCGGGTTTTCAGCGTGACAGGCTTCGGGACGGTAGTTACCGGTACATTGGTGGACGGCAGCTTAAGAGTGGGTCAGGAAATTGAAATTATGCCGGGAAATCTGAAAAGTCGGGTACGCGGTTTGCAGATGCACAAAACCAAAGCCGAAATTGTTGCTCCCGGTAATCGGGTAGCGGTGAACCTGACCGGACTTGAAGTGACTGACCTACGGCGTGGCATGGTATTGACCGTTCCGGCATGGTTGCATGCCACCGACTTGGTGGATGTGCGCTTGCACTTGCTACCTGATTCGCCCGTAGAAATTACTCAGAACAGCCGCTTTGATTTTTTCAGCGGCGCGGCGGAAGCGCTTGCCGGAGTCACCATTCTTGATAAAGAAAAAATCTTGCCGGGTGATGAGGGCTTGCTACAATTGCGTTTGAGCGAGCCATTGGCGCTGGCAAAAAATGATCGTTTTATCCTGCGCCTTCCCTCTCCCAGCCAAACGGTTGGCGGTGGCATCGTAATTGACCCGCAACCACGCCGTCACAAGCGTTTTCAGGTACAAGTAATCCAGACTTTGCAAACGCTGGAGAAAGGCACACCCGCCGAAATGCTATTGCAAACTTTGAATAGCGATTCTGGCTTGCCACGCGACCTTAAAGCCTTGTCAGAAGCTACCAAATTACCGAGTCCAGTTCTTCAAGAGGCATTAACGCAACTGTTGGCGCAAAATAGCGTACTGTTGTTAGGCGATACTAACGCGCCTTTTTATACAGGGCTTGCTGCATGGCAAAAAATTGCCGATAAAAGCGTAGTGTTGCTGCGCCAATTCCACGCCCAGTTTCCGCTAAAGCGTGGTATGGGACGCGAAGAATTGAAAAGCAAACTGGCAATCGGCAGCCCCAAAATCTTTAACCTGTTGCTGTCGCGATTAATTTCAGAGAAGTTATTAATGGAGAGTGAGGGTAAAGGTGGCGGAGGAGTGGCTTTGAGCTTGTCGGGATTTGTGGTTCAATTCAACCCGGCGCAGCAAAAGCAAGTAGATACTTTGCTGTCAGCGTTCCGGCAAAATCCCTATTCGCCGCCTAGCATTTCTGAACTCGGCGCTGACTTGAATATTGTTGCTGCGTTGGTTGATAACGGGCGAATCAAAAAGGTTTCGGACACATTATATTTTACCAGCGAAGCTTATGAGACTATGGTTTCGCTTATTTTGAAGCGGTTGGACGAGCAGGGTAAAATTACACTGGCGGAGGGGCGCGATATGTTCGGAAACAGTCGCAAATATGTACAAAGCTTGCTAGAGCATTTGGACGAAATTAAACTAACCCAGCGTGTGGGGGATGAGCGAGTACGTAGAAAATGATAGTATTTGTGGATGGCTACAACCTGATGAAAACCGACCCTGAACTGGCGTTATATCAGAAAGCGGGGCTGGAATTTGCTCGTGAAGCGGTGATAAAACGGGTGAATAGCGCTGCCGGACTCAAAAAAGCCGTCAGCATCACGATTGTATTTGATGGACATCACGAGGGAAAAGAGCGCGAAACGGTAGAGCGAAAAGGGCGCATCACCGTTATCTACAGCAAATTGGGCGAGTCGGCGGACGATGTAATCAAACGTATGGTATCTGCTCACCCGCAAGCCAATCAGGTGAGGGTCATTACCCGCGATAACGATTTGCGTATGACCGTTGGATTGAGCGGCGCAAACCCCGGCATGATAAAACGCCACCCTGCTTCCCCCACGAAAAAAGATGACGATAGCGAAGATTCAGGCTGGAACAATTCTACCCGCAAGAAAGGACAATCCAGACGCGCCTCCCGCAAAAAGCGCGGTCCCGGCAACGACCTTTATTGGTAACGGCTGTCAAAATTGCGTTGACATGGTCATGCTATCGTGCTAATATAAATTTCAGTTTTGAGATAGACCACTGTATTAACTCTCAGTTTTATGTCTGGTATTGCGGAAGGAAACAGAAAATTGCAAGGTCTTAACTTTCAACGGCAGTTTCGCACCAGCAGCAGCGAGGGTTTCCTCATTCTCGAAAATAGCCAGCGCATCGGTCGGGTAGATTTGCATTACGCCAGCGAAAGCGTGTACGCTACAGTAGTGCTGGAAGTGCAATTGCCTGAAAACGAAGTAGCCCACATAATTGAGGAAATTGACGAACATTTGGTGGTTACTGCTACCGTCAAACGAGATGACCTAAACGTATGGGTTTACCAAGGTCAAGAGGTTGGCTTTTTCAACGATGAATTTCTCGAAGAGGAATTCGATGCAGAAAATACCGAAGACTCACTTCTCGATTACGAAGAAGAAGAGGTCTAATTAGTCTTCAAGAAAAAGCCTGAAAACCTGAGACTATTTATCACAGGTTTTACCGACGCACAGTTGATTCTCGGAGTAAGCTATACTCTGTGAATACAACTGTACGACGCTATCTTTATGTTTGCGGATAATTTAGTTCACTCCACTTGCAATTTTTCCACATAAGCATTATAATACCGCCTGAGACACGCCTACCCGAAATTTATTCAATCGCATCTGCAAGCCTTATATTAAGACTTGGAAAGAGTTGCGAGAGAAATCCTCTCGGCAAAGGTCGGTCTAACTCTCTTTTCTAAGGAAGGCATATGGAAGAAAACGTCGAAAGAAACAAAATTGAAGGTAGCGAGGTAGGAGGTGAGGCTGTCGAACAGCACGGTATGACTATTGTGGCAGAACAGAATCCTGAAAACCTCGAAACAGAAGCGGTAGCCGAGTATGCCAATGGCAACGGCACCATTCAAGAAGTAGCTGAAGAACTTGAAGTTGCTACCGAGTCAACTAACGCATCTGAGGATGCTGAAAGTGAAGAACTTGAAGCTGCTACTCCGGTAGAAAACCTTACTCCCCTCTCGTTGATGGAACAACTTTTAAGCGAGCCGGGCAGCGCCCTCAAAGCCTTGCACTACGGTGAGGTCATCGAAGGTATCGTCATGCATCGTGACCGTGACGAGATACTGGTTGATATAGGCGCAAAGAGCGAAGGCATCGTACCAAACAAAGAACTGCAAACTCTTACTCAGCAGGAATTGATCGAAATAAAGGTTGGAGATCAAATTCTGGTTTTCGTGGTACAGGCTGAAAATCAGGAAGGGCATGCCGTTCTTTCCATTGATAAAGCCAAGATGGAGAAAAGCTGGCGAAAACTCCAGAAGCAGTTCGAGGGTGGGGAAATTATTGAAGCAGAAGTCACCGGTTATAACAAAGGTGGTTTGCTGGTCAACCTCGAAGGAGTGCGCGGTTTCGTACCTGCCTCTCAAGTATCCGGCTTGGCTACCACCAATGAAGCTGCCAAACAGAGCGAAATGACCCGGTTGGTCAACTCTCATCTACCTCTCAAGATTATCGAAATTAATCGGCACCGCAACCGCTTGATTTTGAGTGAGCGTCTTGCTGCTCAAGAACAGCGCGATGCCCAAAAAGATCGCTTGATGCAGGAACTTGAACCCGGTCAGGTACGCGAAGGTATGGTTACTAGCATCTGTGACTTTGGTGCCTTTGTGGACATCGGCGGCGCAGACGGTCTGGTTCACTTGAGCGAACTTAGCTGGAGCAGAATCAATCACCCCAGCGAAATTCTCAAAGTCAACGATAAGGTTAGAGTGTTCGTACTGAGCGTTGACGAAGCCGACAAGAAAGTCGCGCTTTCGATTAAACGTACCCAAGCTGAGCCATGGTCTACCGTGATGGAGAATTACCAGCCCGGACAATTGGTTAAAGGCGTGATTACCCAGTTAGCCAACTTTGGAGCCTTTGCCCGAATTGCCGATGGTATCGAAGGTTTGATACACGTTAGCGAACTGGCGGAAGGTCGGGTTCAGCACCCACGCAGCGTAGTAAAGGAAGGCGACGAAGTAGAGTTGCGGATTATCCGCATTGACCCGCAGCGCAAGCGCATGGGTCTTAGCCTCAAACGCGCCGCGCCCGATTACGCCGGTAGCCTCATTGATGACGAAGACGAGGGCAGCCACCCCCGCAAATCTCACTCTTCGGAAGATGAGGAAGCTGAGCCAACAGAGGAATAATTTCTCGGCGTTTACCTAACAATCGGAAAAGAGAAAAAAACAAGGTGAGCTATGCATAATTTGTATGGCTCACCTTGTTTGTAGTACAAGGTACAAATTTGCGTGCTGATTCGGGTTAAAATCAACCTGTAAGCGTCCGGCGAAAAATTCGTTTGCTTATTTTAGATATACACTCCTGTCCTGTTAAAATTATAATATGTCCAGCAAATACCCCAGCTTTAATGAACATGCTGTATTAAGTAGAAGCCTACCGTTTTAACCACTGCTACATCGGACATATTATTGAAAGAACGCGCTGATGAAAAAGCCGGATAAGTTTTGTTCAAGCTTGGCGTTGCTTTGATAGGTGCTTGAACTGGTAAAATGCACCACCATTTGATAATATTAACTTCTTGTGTTGGCGATAGAACTCTTGTAGGTTATGGTTTATCGCCTCAGAAAGCGAAGGAACAGGTTATGGATTTCGGCAATAAAGTCAATCCTAATACTCCCGAAAAAGCCCAAGATGACACAGCTATGCTCTCAAAATCTACCGCGCGTGGTACGATGTACTCTGCCGGAATTAGCCTAGTTGAGCGGGCGCATGCGGGGGAACTCGACCCTCTGGTAGGGCGTGATGAGGAAATAGCGCGTATTTTCCGACTTTTATTGCGGCGACAGGATCCGCATGTATTATTGGTCGGAGAAAGCGGCTCAGGCAAAACTGCTCTGGTAAACGGCGTGGCGTTGCGCCTTGCCGAAGAGCCACCGCATGGTTTTGAAGGAGTAGATATAATACAAGTAAATCACTTTTTCTTAGCGCAATCGCTGCCGGGAATGCGCTGGAAACAGGATATCGGCAACGGAAAAATAATCTTGTATGTACCGGATGGTCTGCTAAACTTCAGCCTTTTTGCCGCACTGTATGACTTGGTAAATCGGCATGGCGTAAGAATTATTTCTGCTACAACCCCCTCCGGAATGTACAATATCAAAGAGCAAGACCCCGGACTGTTGCGTCGCTTCCAAGCTATAGCGGTCAAAGCCCCGGATGAAGTTGAAACCATGCAGATTTTGCGCTCCTCCCACAAGTTATATGAACAACACCATAAGGTATTTATAGACGATGCTGCGCTGGAAATGGCTTTGCTGCTTTCTGAGAAATATATTAGCGACCGCGTACAGCCGGGTGCAGCAATGGATTTGTTAGATGAAGCTTGTGCGATGGTTGCGCTTAGGCGTGAACCAATCCTAAAGAAAAACGGAAAAGAAGATGTGTTAAAAGAAATCCGCGAGAGTCCGGTAACTGCCTATGAGGTGCTGGAAATAGTAGCAGGCATAACCGGTAAAACTCCCGAAGAATTAGATAAAGAACTGGACGAATCTGATTAAATCTAAATGAGGTAAAAATTGGGTCGATTCATACACTATACTAACGCAAAAGATACTACCCTTATTTGGCAAGTATGGTAAAATAGCCTTACTGCGGGGATTATACTTAACATGATAGTCCCCGTTATGTATATAATACTTAAAAAAATCTTTTATAAAAAACCATACTACTTATTAAGCCCCTATAAATAGACCCAATTACACCAGAATTGTAGATTTATTAGTAATAAAACTGAGATGGCATGGGGCAGCAAGGTCGTTTCTCTACTAATAAAGTCACACGATTATAGAGAGTTGCGGCAAAACTCAGTTTAGTTTAGTGGGAGAAACCATAATGTCTGACAGGTTTGAAAAATTCACTGAACGCGCACGCAAGGTTTTGACGCTGGCACAGGAAGAAGCGCAGCGTTTTAACCATAATTATATAGGTACTGAGCATTTACTTCTCGGTTTGGTGCGTGAAGGTGATGGTGTTGCTGCCCGCGTTCTCAACAACTTGGGTGTAGAACTCCATAAAGTACGCAGTGCCGTTGAATTCATTATAGGGCGTGGTGATCGCGCTCCTCAAGGTGAAATCGGCTTGACTCCTCGTGCCAAAAAGGTGATTGAACTGGCTGTAGATGAAGCCCGCCGCCTCAACCACCACTATATCGGCACCGAACACCTGTTGCTTGGGCTGGTACGTGAAGGAGAAGGCATTGCTGCTGGTGTGCTGGAAAGCTTGGGCGTAAGCCTTGAGAAAGTGCGTCAGCAGGTTATTCAGGTGCTAAACCAAAGCACCTATAGCAACCAATCGGCTAAACAGACTAGCTCGACCCCTTTCGTTGATGCAATGGGAGTTGACCTGACAGAGCAAGCTCGCCAAGATAAACTTGACCCTGTTATCGGGCGCAAAAAAGAAATTGAGCGTGTAGTCCAGATTTTAAGCCGTCGCACCAAGAACAATCCCGCTTTAATTGGCGAACCCGGCGTTGGTAAAACTGCTATCGTTGAAGGTCTTGCCCAGCGTATTATCAGCGGTGATGTTCCTGAAAATTTGCTCAACAAGCGCTTGCTGGCGCTTGACATCGGCGCCTTGGTAGCCGGTACTAAGTATCGCGGCGAGTTCGAAGAACGCCTTAAAAAGGTAGTAGCTGAGGTGAAAAATACAGGCGCTATCCTCTTCATTGACGAGTTGCACACTCTGGTAGGTGCAGGCGCAGCCGAGGGCGCTGTGGATGCCGCTAACATCCTCAAGCCGGCTCTTAGCCGTGGCGAATTGCAAACTATCGGCGCAACCACCCTTGATGAGTATCGCAAGTATATTGAGCGCGATGCTGCTCTCGAACGCCGCTTCCAACCAGTTCAGGTGGAAGAGCCTTCGGTGGAGGAAACCGTCCTCATTCTGCAAGGTATCAAGTCCAAGTACGAAGAGCATCACCACTTGACAATTACCGATAACGCCATTAAGGCGGCGGCGGAATTGGCAGCGCGTTATATTACCGACCGCTATTTGCCTGACAAAGCGATTGACCTGATTGATGAAGCTTCCAGCCGCGTGCGTATGCACCGTAGCAGTAGCCCGCCCACTCTAAAAGAGGCGTTGCGTGGTCTTGACAGTATCCGCAAGGAAAAAGACGCTGCCATAGCGGCTCAGCAGTTTGAGCTTGCTGCCGACTTGCGGGATCGTGAAGACCGTCTGCGCGAACGCATCACCGAGATGGAAAACAAGTGGGAGAATGCTCAGGAAAACGAGCGCCCTTACGTAACCGAAGAGGATATTGCCGAAATCGTTTCGATGCAAACCGGTATCCCCTTGATGCGTATTGCGGGTGAGGAAAGCGAACGCTTACTCCATATGGCGGAAGAACTTCACAAGCGCCTAATCGGTCAGGAAGAGGCAATACAGCGCGTCAGCAAAGCCGTACAGCGCAGTCGCGCCGGGGTGAAAGACCCGAAACGCCCGATTGGTTCGTTTATGTTCCTCGGCCCTACCGGTGTTGGTAAAACCGAACTGGCGAAAGCTTTAGCCGAATTTATGTTTGGCGATGAGAAAGCGCTCATCAAAATTGATATGAGCGAATTCATGGAGCGTCACAACGTCAGTCGCCTAGTTGGAGCGCCTCCCGGCTATATTGGCTATGAAGAAGGCGGACAGCTAACCGAAGCGGTTCGGCGTAAAAGCTATTCCGTGATTCTGCTAGATGAAATTGAAAAGGCGCACCCTGAAGCCTTCAATATGCTGCTTCAGATTTTGGATGACGGCTATCTGTCCGATGCGAAGGGTCGCCGGGTTGATTTCCGTAACACCATTATCATTATGACCTCCAACGTGGGCGCGGAGTTCATTAATCGCAGCATGGTTACGCTCGGCTTCCGGCAAAAAGGCGACGCGGATAAAACCGCCAAAACTGATTACGATGAGATGAAATCTAAGGTTATGGAAGAACTCAAGCGAATGTTCCGCCCTGAGTTCCTGAACCGCGTAGATGACATCATCGTATTCCACGCGCTGCGCCAACCGGAAATTCGCCAGATTGTGAATCTGTTACTCAAGCGGGTACAAAACCAACTTGTTGAGCAGCAAATTACGCTGGAAATAACCGAAGCAGCGATGGACTGGATTGCTGAGAAGGGTTACGATAAAACCTATGGCGCTCGTCCGCTTCGCCGTGTTATCCAAAACGAGATTGAGGATAAACTGGCAGAGGGTTTGCTCTCCGGCAGTGTTCTGCCCAACCACAGGGTACTCGTTGAAACTAAAGATGCCGAATTGGCTATTACTAGCGTGCCACTGACCGCTGCTGTGCCTGTACTACCTGATGGTAAACCGTTAGTGGTAGATGCCGAAATAGTGGTTGAGGAAACCAAAGAGAGCTAGAAAAAACTCGCTCTTGCCCCTTCCGCTCAAGGAGGGGGCTTTTTTTTGTTTAGTTTATTGAGAAACTATATCTATGACCGACCGAACCATCCGCTTTTTTTCTTCATGTCGCCACTATCTTTAGGGGGTGGAACCGGCAGGGGATTATGAGAGTCGAATATTGGCAGCATCGTGCGAGGCAAGTTGTTTATCTGGCGATAACGGATACACACGTCCTGCACGCTCATACGGTCAAGGGGGGCTTTGGAGAGCAATCGAATCATCATAGTGTGGATTTCAGGTCCATGCGGCACTAGCGGACCCAGTGATGGTGGATTCTGGTAACTGTGCGCCAATATCAATTGCTCGTAAGTGCCGGTGAAGGGATAACGTCCGCTCAGGATAAAGTAGAGAATCACTCCAAAATCGTACACATCATTGGATTTGGCGGGTGGTTCACCCCTGAACCTTTCCGGCGCGATAAATTCAGGAATACCAGCCGGTACTTTCCAGCCAATCATTTGCTCCTGCTCTTTTTGGGTAAAAGGCGTAAGCAACTGCACCAGTCCGAAATCTGCAACCTCGATGCTGGCAGCGCCACTTCTTTCACGCATGGTAATATTCCACAGGTTTAGGTTGCCATGTAGGATATTCTGGCGGTTGGCATATTCCAGTGCGGCGGCAATTTGCTCAATTAAAACTGCTATTAGTTCGGGCGAAAGTTGGGAGCGCACTCTCTGAACATAGGTGTAAAGAGTTTCAGTTCCGGGCGGTTCATTTACGAGATAATGAAGGGTTGTGCCGCTTTGTACATCTCGGCTAACGCCCTGTGCCAGTATTCGGTTTATATAAATCTGATCCCAACTTGCCAATTTGGGGGCAATTTCTGCGAACCTTTCCGCAAATCCCGGTAACATACAGAGCCTTTGATCCAGTATGCGAATTGCTACCGCTTTGGTTTCCTTGCTCCAGCGCGTATCTCGCCCCATATAAACCAGACCAAACTGGTCTCGCCCCAACTCTTGTTCTATTAAAAAATGTTCTCCAATTAGCGTATTAATCACTTCTTCAACCCAATGTATTATTAAAATTTTTGCTATGTCTAATTAAGATTATAGCAAACAGCTTGAAAATAACAACCAGAATACGCCACGTATGCTAACATACAATGGTTGTATAGTTTCTCATTCAGGAGATTGGTTATGAATAATGATAATAATTTCGAAAATATAAATACAAACGAACCCTTGCCCTTGAGCGTTTTGCCCGGTATCCGCCAGAACGTTGCTGCCATGCTCGAACAAAAAGCGGGAATACTTGGCGCGACTGAATTGTTTGAAGCGTTACAGGAGGGGCGTTTGGAAATGTTGCCCGACCTCGACCTGCACGAATTAAAACAGAATTTGGAACGTTGGCAAGCAACCAAGAGTATGTCGCTAGGTTCTGCGTTGGCACGTGCAAGAGAATTTGCCGAAAAAATAAGTGCGCTTGATTCCAACATTGTGCGTATTGAAGTTACCGGAGCCTTGCGCCGTGCCGAAGAACTGGTGGAACAGGTTAGCTTGATTGCGGTAAGCAACGATACCTACGATACCCTTGAAGCTTTCCTGAAATTGCCTGAAATTGTCGAGGTGCGAAAGCGCCGGGATTACAAAGCTGATGTAACTTTGCAAAACGGTCTTAGACTAGAGTTTATAACTTGCTTCCCTGAGCAATTCGCTACAGCATGGGTGCTTACTACCGGCACAAATGAACACCGCGCCCAGTTGCGTAATTTTGCTTACAAATACGGCTACGAACTCAGTCTGGGCGGTTTTCTGAAACGGGATGACGTTTGGCCAGCCAAAGATGAGGCTGAGGTTTTTCGCTATCTGGGCTTGCCCTACATCCCGTCCGAATTGTGTAACGGCAACGGCGAAATAGAAGCTATCCAGAAGGGTGAAATGTCGCTTGATTTGGTAACGCTCGCGGAAATCAAGGGCGATTTACATGCTCACTCAAATTGGGGTAACGGTAGCGCCTCTATCGAGGAAATATCGCGTGCTGCGGCAAAAAGGAGCTATCGCTACCTGTTACTGGCAGACCACGCCGGGCAAAGTACGAATCTTGATAAGTTGCTCCAACAACGCGCCGCGATTTTCAGGGTAAACGATGTATTGGCGCAAGAGGGCTATAACTTTAGCTTGCTATGGGGCGCGGAAGTGGAAATTTTGCCCAATGGTACACTTTCGCTGCCGGACGAGATACTTTCGCAACTGGAAATTGTGATTGCGGCTATACATTCCGGCTTACACCAAGAACGCAAGCAAATTACCGAACGCTTAATCAAAGCCATGCAAAATCCACATGTAGATATAGTGGCGCACCCCACCGGACGAATTTTGAACTTGCGTGAACCCGCTGACCTTTTCATGCTGAAAATCTTTGTGGCAGCGCGTGAGACAGGTACTGTCCTTGAAATTAATGGCAATCCTGATCGCCTTGACCTGAAATCGGAGCATATCCGGCAAGCGTTGGAAGAAAAGGCTAAATTGGTGATTTCAAGCGGGGCGCATTCACCTCAAGCATTGGCGCACCTTGAATACGGGGTTTTGACGGCACGAAGGGGCGCGGCGCGTGCCTCTGATATACTCAATACGCTGGAACTGAATAAACTCAAAGCAGCGTTAAAATAAAAAAACAAGGGGCTTAAGCCGCCCCTTGCCTGAAACGGATGTTTTGTTTAGGATGGGTACTAGGCGTTACCACCCATGCCCATTTTGGATTTGAGGGCTTTCAAATCATCGTCCATGTCATCGGTGGCATCAAGCTGCGCGAACTGGTCTTCTAGCGTGCTACTGCCCTTGGTGAGTTCGGCTTCGGCAGAGGAGCGGGCTTCCATCTCGCGAATGCGGCGATCCATGCGTCCAATTTCGCTGCTGTGATCCAAACCGCTCATCGCTGACATTTGCTTGTTGATTTGTTGCTGCGCCTGAGCAGTGCGATAGCGTGCCAACATCACATCGCGGTTTCGCACCGAATCTTCATATTTACGAATAAGCGCATCGAGTTGGGTTCGCAACTGCTGGCTCATCTGGTGCTGGGTATCAAATTGCTGCTTGTAAGTAGTAGCGATTCCTTCAAGGTCTTTTTTGCGACGCAATGCTTCACGCGCAAGGTCATCCCGACCTGCTTTAACCGCTTTTTCCGCCCGATCCGACCATTCTTGCGACTGGCGCAAATTACTGTTCATTTCGGCTTCGGTCTGTTTTTCCTGCGCTATAACTCCAGCAACCTGCCCCTTTGCTTCCTCAATTGCGCTCGACATGTCCCGGATGATTTGGTCGAGCATCTTTTCCGGGTTTTCGGCTTTATCAAGCGCCGAATTGATGTTCGAACGGAGAATAGTAGAAATTCGGTCGAGAATGCCCATTTCAGCCTCCTCTAAAAGCTTTTAGATTATTATTAATTATTACTACGGGAATAGCTGTATGGACGTGCCGGGTACGTCCTTATGCCTTCCGTTTGTTTTTCCAGTTTAACGCACGTGCTTTCATATTTTAGCAAATTTGGAAAGCCATTGCTATAGATAATAATTCCAAACATTGGGGAATTTTCCCGCTCATCTCAGCTATATACGCTGGTTTGGGCATCAGGTTTCATAGAAACTTGAAGATGTTTTTCAAGTTGAGCTTGCGCTGCTGCTACTACCTGTTCCACTTTGATTTCACTCAGGCAGGGGCGAGGGGCGCATCCGGTGCGGCTTCCCAGTTCCATGCCCCGATACAGACAAGGGCGGCAAGGTAGCTCAAGCTCTGCTCTCACAATGATAGACCCGCTGCGCCTTGCTTTTGTTTCGCTTTCCAGTTCATGCCCCTGTGTGCCGTATGGTTGCCACGCTTGCGGATTGGTTGGTCCGAATATCCCAACTAGCGGTGCGCCTACGGTTGCCGCTAAGTGCATCAGTCCAGCATCATTGCCGATAAAAAGGTCGCACATGCCGAGGAAGGCGGTAACTTCACGTACCCCTGTTTTACCCGCCAGATTTACGGCGTTATCTGAAAAGCGCATTTGCTTTATTACTTGTTCGCAAAGTTCATGTTCTTCCAAACCGCCCACTAGAGCAATTTTAGTGCCAAACCGCTCTACCAGCGCATCTGCCACCCCCGCAAATCCAGACGGTTGCCAACGTCTTGCCAGACTGTAGCCACCGCTGCCAGGGTGAATTGCCACTAGTAGGGTTTGCTCTTGACTTATAATTGAGTCGCGCAGTTCGGAAGCTATCCGGTAATGCTTCTCATTCAAGGGGATTTCCGGGCGTGTATTATCGCTTTTAGCTCCCAGCATGCTAACCACTTCCAGCCAGTACGCTCGTTCAGTAGCAGCATCGAAGCCCCTATCAGCAATTTTCAGGTTTAAAAACCAACCTCGCCCGTTATCTAGCCCAACCCGGCGCATTGCAAGGGTGGAAAGCAGCAACGCGGCGTATTTTAGCACGCCAAAGCGCAAGGTGAGATGGTGGAACAGGATAACCGTATCGTAACGCGCCAGAGTCAGGCTCAGCAAAAAGCGAAAAGCTACCCACAGGTTATTGGGTTTTAAGGCTTGGCGCGGTTCGTCAAAGAGGTATTTGTTAAAATAGATTACCCGGTTGAGATAGGGCAAATCTTCCAACACCGCTCCGCCGTTGGTGGTCAACACTTCGATGGTGGCATCGGGGTAAGCCTCGCGTAGAGCGCGGAGGGCAGGGGTAATTGCCAACGTATCCCCCAAATCCGCCAGCTTTATCGCCAGAATTTTTTTAATAGGTTTGCTTTTGCTCAAACTGCCTAATCCTGCAATAGCTTTTCAAAATAATTCCGGCTAACCCGGCAAGAGGCTTGTACCCGTTTGCGTTGTCGCAACGTGCGCGGCAATGCTTTGAGGGAGTGCCATTGCCCTTTCAGACGCGCTCGCTCGGTATCCAGCCTGATTAACCGGAGAGATTTTAGGGCGTAACCTAATTGCGCTTTAATTATACCGGGCAAGCATTTCTGCAAAACCCCGCCGGGCAAGTCCTTTACCGCCACCAATAGAAAATTACGCCCACACTGATAAGCGGCGCGTTTGCCGCCACCTGTCGCGCTCAATTGGTGATATACCAACGCATCGGGAACATACAGGCAGCGTTTGCCGCGCAGGTGCATGCGTAGGTTCAAATCAACATCTTCGAGATACATATACAGGCTTTCGTCCAGCACTTTGCCGTCCTCATTGTCGCGGCGCACCTCGTCCAGTGCCTCGCGTTTGTAGGCAGCCGCCGCGCCACATGGTCCGAAAATCTCTTCTGCTTTATCGAATTGTCCTTTGTCTTCCTCCCACACTCCCCGATTGCCGGGTACGCCGTTGCGCCGGTAAAAATCGCCTGCTGCATGGAAAACATTAGGGCGATCACGCAGCATTATCTTGCATGCCACTATGTCAATTTCAGGGCGTTGCTGCAAGGCGCAATCAATCGCTTCCAGCCAGCCGGGGGCGGCTTCCGCGTCGTTGTTGAAGAGTATCATAACATCACCCTTCGCCTTGTCGAAGCCACTGTTGCAAGCGGCAGTAAAGCCGCCGTTGCGCTCACGTTTTATCAGCCGCACCCATGAATAATTCTCGGTAAGATATTCTATCGAATTATCGTGGCTGGCATCATCCACTACAATCGTTTCAAGGGGCTGGCGCGTTTGTGCGGCGATGGAATCAAGACATGCTCCCAACAACTTTGCCCCATTGTAGTTAGGTATGATAATAGAATAAGTAAAGCTCACTTCAACTCCAGCGTGTATTCGGCGTATTCTCCGGCAATTTCAAAGCCCAGTTTGCGATAAGCCGCCAACGCCGCCGGATTGTCCGCTTTTACGTTCAGCCCAATGGTATCAACTGTTTTAAGCAACTCGCGGCATATATGAGAACATACCCCAAGGCTAAAGCCGCGCCCTCGATATTCCGGGTGGGTAGTTATATTGCCTATCGCCGCTACTTTATATTGTGGCGAATAGACATGCACTCCGCCTATACTTACCAACTTGTTATTATTCCAAATGCCATAGTAGAATCCGGTATCCAGCATGCGTGGGTCAAACCCATTCTGCGGGTAGCTTTCAATATAAAGTTGTTCAATTTCTTCCAGATTTTGCCAGCTTAACTTCACTAAGTGGGCTTTATCATATTTTCCCAAAAGTGCCTGATTCTGAAGCGACATTTTATAGTATGCCCCGTGATACTCAATCTGGTAATCCTCTTGTAACACTGTAACAACTTCGGGGCTGAGGTGAGAGTAAAAGCGAGAAGGCAAGCGTGGGCGCGTGGCTTCCAGCAATTCGCTCAGCTGCGCCACATTGCCGTTCGCCTGTCCGATTAACACCGGAAGGTCTGAGCCACAATATAGCAGCAAAACCTGCTGTAACTCCCCATCCTCCTTCAAACCGTACCACTCGGTATCTTCCCAGAAAAAATCATCAAGGTCGCCTAGTTCATAGACTCGCAAAGCTTGGTTTTTTCTCAGGAAGTGTTCGATTTCCTCTTTAGAATGTAAGTTTACCGTTCGCATACCACACTCGTTTCTGGCTACTATTTAGCTTGATTTAGTTAAGGATTGCTTCCCGGATATACTGCTCTAATGCTTCTTGCCAAGGGCGCATCTTTACACCAAGGCTGGCTGCGGCGAAGTTTTTAAGAGCACTGTTGTAAAGAGGTGGGGTAGGACGTTTGAAGTCCTTTAAGCTGGTAGGGGTAATCGGCACATTACGTCCGCTCAGGCGAAAAATTTCCTGTGCAAATTCGTAACGGCTGGCTACGCCTGTGTTGGTCAAATGGTAAATGCCATATGCTTCGGTTTCTGCCAAGTCCAAGAGGGCTTCTGCTAGGTCAGGCGCATAGGTAGGGTTACTTCGTTCATCTTCAACTACCGTTGCTGCCCCTCGCTCATCGGCGATTTGTAGCATGCGCTGTACAAAATTGACTTTTCCCGGCACAGGTTTTGAACCAAAAACCCAAGCGGTGCGTGCCACGTAAAATTTGTGAGCTATATTGCTGGTGTACCACTCTCCCGCTAATTTGCTACGTCCGTACACGCTGGTTGGGTTGGTGGCATCGTATTCGTAATACTCATAGGGATAGGGTTTTTCTCCGTCAAAGACGCAATTGGTGCTGACATATAGTAAGGTCGCGCCGCTTTTAGCGCAAGCCAAAGCGAGGTTTTGGGTGCCGAGCGCATTTACCCTGTAGGCGGTATCCGGGTCGCTTTCGCATTGGTCAACATAGGTATAGGCGGCAGGATGAATCACAAGGTCGGGCGAATGGTGCATAATGAAGTTCATAACGCCAGTGCGGTTAGTAATATCGCCGTGTTCCCTCGACATACCCCAAGCTTCCAAACCGCGTTCTTCTGCCGCTTTCAAGACCGCGCTACCCAACTGACCGTTTATACCCGTTACCACTACTCGCATACCGTTTCCTCCGCTGCCAGCACCCGGCGGGTACATTCCTCGCATTTCTGCCTACTTTTTCTGCCTTTTTTCTTGCTTGTTGGTTTAGCCGTTTCTAGGTCGTAGATGCGTGCCGAAAACAAGTTGAGAGCAGGTATTTTTGCGCCACATTCGGCGCATTTCTCCCATTCCAGTTCCTCTTCGATTACAAATTCGGAGAGGTCATTTGTTCCCCGATTTTGAATGGTAAGGTGAATCGCCTGAGTTGGGCAAGCCGCTTCGCATAAACCGCAATACACGCATTTACCTAGGTCAAACTTTCGCAAGTAGCCTTTGGTAGTTGGGCTGGTGGAAACGGCAGCAGCAGGGCAAACAAAAACGCATAAACCGCAACCAGTGCAGAGTCCCGGCTTAAAGTTCAAGCCGTTGCGCCCTTGTGCCGGGTAAATAATACCGCCTCGTTCGCTTGGTCCCAAGCCTTGTGATGGCAACATAACCAACGCTTGCGTAGTCTCATCACCTGTGCCGCTACCTGAGATGGCGGCATTCTTAGCTAGTTCTGGCAATTGCACCCGGTTTAAGCGTAAAAGGTTCTGCCGTACCAATCCGCCATGTGTGATATGCGTTATCAAATATGCCAGCCCGTAGAGCGCTGCCATCCCGCTTATAACCCACAGCGCAAGCGCCGGAAGCCCGTTTTGCAGAAAATCGAACATACCTTACACTTTAACTAGAAAAGCAAGTATCAATAGCCAAACTGTCGCTCCTGCACCAGCATATACCAGATAAAATTTTAAAGCTATATTTAATTTTACATGGCTGAATAATACTTCTGCAATACCAGTATAGCCTAGACATAGCAATACGCCCCCGGCAAAAACCAACGGATTGTTACCAAAAGGCACGAATAGAGCCGAGAATAGTATTGCAACGGCGACTCGTTCTAGCATTTGCATTAGTCGGTAGAAAGCAAGTGGCGGTCCGTTAAGGTCGGTAGTTATACCTTCCAACGCTTCGCCCTGTCCTGCTTCAAGGGGGCTGATTCGCAATTTGGGTGGCAACATTACCAGAAAAAGCAAGCCACACACCAGTTTTACCGGGATATAGACGAACTGGTTTGCAGCGGCAATTTTATTAAGATTCAAACTGCCTAACACCAGCGAGGGACCAAAAACCGCTATTCCGTAAGGTAACAAGTAAGAAATTGCCAGTTGAGCGGTGCGCGAACCGGCAACCTGCGTGTAGATAGAGGGACCCATCGCGCCGAATATAATGCTAACTGCCACTGGCAATTCCAGCAATAATACTACCGCCAGTAAATCCGCTCCCAGACCTTTGCTCTCATTCTCAAATTGCGCCGTCCAGAGATTACCGGGGGCTGGAATGAACGCCACCGCTACAACTATTGCCAGCGCCGCCAAAGCTGGCATAAAAAATTGGAGAGTACGCCAAGTGGTGGCACGTTGCATATTTAGCGCATAGTCGGTTACATATGTTTCGTTAGGCGGTAACGCAGGCGCTGGAACCGGAGTCGGTTTTTTAAAAAGCTTTAGCAGGTCGTACAGAGGTTGTAAAAGATGCGGGCTAAGTCTGCCTTCGACACGCGCTTGGAACATGCGGCGCAAGCCTTCTACCAGCAGCCCAATAATAACAATGAAAAAGAAACCCGGATATATGACTACAGTAAATAGCAGGCGCAGAAGCATTTCAGTTGTTGAGCTAGTTACCATAAATCGAGTGTAGCACAGCAAGGCAAGGCTTTCAAGTTTTAGATTTGACGACCCCATGAAACTGTGCGAAAATTCCCGAAACTACCATTTATGCTGTAAAAGGGGAGATTTGCTGATGGTTTTAAGCGATGGTGATATTGTTGAGCATTTGAAGCAGGGCAAGATTCGCATTACGCCCGAACCTGATTACGATAAAGCGTTGAGTAGTTGCTCGGTAGATTTCCGCTTGAGCAATACTTTCATGGTTTTTGAGCATAGCCGTTTCAGCTTTATTGACCCGCGCAGCCCGGTTTCCATCGCCGAATCTATGCGTAAAATTGTCGTAGCAGATAACGAACCTTTTATGATGCATCCGGGCGATTTTGTGCTTGCCAGCACCGTTGAAACTCTCGAATTGCCGGATGACCTAGTCGGTAGGTTGGAAGGGCGCAGCAGCCTTGCTCGTTTGGGCATTATCGTGCATAGTACCGCCGCCTTGTTTGAGCCGGGTTGGATTGGTACAGCTACTATGGAACTGGGCAATCTGGGTAGAATAGCGGTGGCGCTTTATCCCGGCATGCGTATTTGCTCTTTCCATTTTGAAAAACTTACCTCGCCTGCTCAAGTTCCGTATCGCCTTAAACCCGGCAACAAGTATGCGGGACAAACTTTGCCGGGACCAAGCAAAGTAACTTTAGAAGTGGAATAGGAGAATAATTTTGCCGGATAACCTGCCCTCGTTTCTAACCAGAAACCAGCTTGTACCCTTACTTATGCCTGAAAGCGGTTTGCCGCTGGTGGAAGGGTTACTCGATCCTAAAGTGCAGGTGCAGCCTGCCGGAATCGACCTATCGGTGCAAAAAGTGCTTGCGCCTACCAATGGTGCGATTATCGGCTTTTCACAGGCAGAAACGAAACTGCCCGATTATAAAGAACTGGAATGGGATTCGGAAGGCAAGGTTTACCTTGCGCCCGGACCTTATAAGGTTATTTTGAACGAGATTGTGCATATTCCCCGCAACCTTGTAGGTCTGGCGCGTCCGCGCTCTACTATTGCGCGTGGCGGCGGTTCGGTGGTAACGGCACTATGGGATCCGGGTTATAGCGGGCGCAGTGAGGTTTTGCTGGTAGTGCATAATCCTTTTGGAATGACTATTTCTCGCAATGCTCGAATTATTCAGCTTTGCTTCTGGGAATTGGCTGAACCGTTGGCGGAAGGCGAAGGCTATAACGGTCGCTATCAACTTGAGAACATACCAACCAACCGTGATTTAACGGCTAAATAAAGTCATCGTCTTCACCCAAATCAAGAGTAGCCTGCCGGGTTTCCCGCTCAGGCTCTACGGGTGAAATTTGTTTTACCCGTAGCTCGGCTTTATCCAGCAGTTCTTTGCAGCGTTCTGCCAGAGCAACCCCTTCTTCATATAATGCCAGCGATTTATCTAGCGACAGGTTGCCGTTCTCAAGCGCGGCAGCAGTTTCGGAGAGGCGCTGATACGCCTCTTCAAAGCTCATTTTTTCAATTTTCATTTTAGTTTGAAATAATACCAATCAGGTTAATTTAAAGCGCTATGTATATCACCGGGGTGCATTATATCATTAATGGGGTTGGGCTTAACGGCGCTCGCCTAACACTTCGCCAATACGCAATGCCAAATGCAAGCCCAGTCGCGCTTCGGCATCCTCTTCAAATTCCACGCCGAGAATTTCTTGGATTCGACGCAGGCGATATAACAAGGTGTTGCGGTGCAGGCTCATCCCTTCTGCCATTTTGCTGGGGCTGCCGTGATATTTGAAATAGGACTCAAGGGTTTGCATCAGTTCTCCGCCATTGCGCGAATCATGCTCTAGCAGTTTGCCCAATACTTCCTGATAAAATTCGCGTAGCTCTTTCTGGTTGCTAATGGTTAGCAGCAGACGATAAACCCCCAAATCGCCAAAATAGGTGAGGTTGCCCGCGCCGAAGAGCTTCAAACCCATCGTTACCGATTTTTCTGATTCCTGTGCGCTCCGGCTGATGCCTTCGATGCCTTCGTAAAAACGCCCCAACCCTGCGCTGACCGACATTTCGGTGAAATGTGATTGCACCCGGTCGTGGAAGATTTTAGCGTTTTTCTTTAGTTCGATATGATTGGCTTTATCTTTGCCTGAACCGAAAAATAGCACAAAACGGTCATCTCGAACCCGGCTGATAATGCTTAATTGGCGGCGTGTCGCTTCTTGCTCAACCAACCGTTGTAATTCACGCGCCATGTTTTCGCTAATCGGCAAGTCAAGTTCCAATTCTTGACCATCTAGGACAATTGTGAGGGGTTTTTTGCGATTTTTGGCTTCACTATTCCTGAAAGCAAACGTGATAACGCAATATGGTAAGTTAAGATTGTAGCTTAGGCGTTTGCCGCGCTCTACCACCGCATCTGCATTAGTGAAAGTTCCATCAATGATTTCATCCAGCACGTTTGCTTGGAAACGGTCTTCCACTGCGCTTACTGCAATTTCACGGGAGCGTTCAATAGCGCAGGCAGAAGCCGCCCGAATTACTGCTACCCGGTGGATGTTGGTAAAATCTTTGCCAAGAATAGATACATAACCGGAAATAGTCGCTTGCACAATAATTGGGGCAGTAAGTTGCAGCAGCCCCGCCCCGTTTTCAAAGGTATGCAGTGGCGGGTCGGCTGCACGCAAATCTTTGCTGGCTAGCCATTCACGCACCGACTGTGCATGTTCTCGTAACCCTGAAACGTAATTTTCTGGAAAAATCAGTTGGCTATTTCCACTGGTGTAACCGCTTTTTGGGCGGCTATTATTTGCCGCTATTGGCTGGCTTAAATCGGGCAAACTGCGGGCGCGTAGCCGGAATGAGCTATCTTCGATTATAACAGCGCTCTCAGTTAGTTGGCACAACCTTTCGGCAATGGCTGCAAGACCTTTGCCTTCGATTACCAATTCGGTAAATTGGCGAATCACATCCTGAGTCCACTGTTGCAATATCTGGCGATGCTCAACAATATATTTCGTGAGCGATCTTTCGAGTTCGCTGAGACTTGTGCCTTCCGGCAAACTGAGCAATGGTAGCGCAAATTCCTTAGCAGTAGAAATGGCAGAGTCGTTTATTTGCCCCATTATGGCTACGCCGCTAACGCCTCTTTCTGCCAGATAACCAAAAAGGCGGTCAATATCTATTTCTTCGTCAATAAGACGCAGCGAGCGCATACTGATTAATACTAATTCACCACCCTTGAGGTCATCGAACAAGGGCGTGCGACTACGGCTGACTACTACCCACGAAACCTCACGTCCGAGGTCTTCGTTTTCAGTCAGTAGTACCGCTTGCGGGGGCAAAACTTTTTGATATAGTTCAGCGAATGTAATCATGATAAGTCAAGATAGCGATCAACTTCCCAAGGGCTGATATGCCTTCTAAATTCAGCCCATTCTTCCATTTTTGCCTCAACTAAATTCTCATATACGTGGTCGCCCAGCGCTTCCTGTATTACATCATCGTGCTTGAGATCATCTAATGCTTCTCGCAAAGTGCTGGGCAAGGTTTCAATATTACGGCGGCGCAGTTCGCTGGCATCAAACTGGTAGATGCTTTCCTCAACCGGTTCAGGCAAGGGTAATTTACGCTTGATTCCATCTAGTCCTGCTTTCAGCATTGCCGCATAAGCAAGGTAAGGATTACAAGCGGGGTCAGGGCAACGCAATTCAAGACGGGCTGCATATTTGTGATTGGGTCCGGGTCCGCTGTGGGGAACGCGGATTAACGCGCCTCGGTTGACTCGCGCCCAACTGATATATACCGGCGCTTCATAACCGGCTACCAACCGTTTGTAAGAATTTACTATGGGAGCCAACACTACCGCCATGCCTTTTGCGTGATAAAGTTGCCCGGCAATGAAATGGCGTGCTACCGGTGAAAGCCCGTATTGTTCGGTCAAACCGGCGAAAACATTTTCACTGGAAGGGGCAGGAATAACTTTATTTGCGCCGTTGCGCTGCCCTTGCTCACCATTAAAAATAAGGCTTTGGTGGGTGTGCATCCCGCTACCGGGAATACCAAACAGTGGTTTGGGCATAAAAGAGGCGCGTAGATTGTTTTGTCGCGCTACCGCTTTGATTGCGCTTTTCGCGGTTATCACATGGTCGGCAGAGCGTAAAGCTTGGTTAACTGAAAAATCAAGCTCATGTTGTCCCGGCGCAATTTCATGATGAAAACTGTCAAACTCTATGCCCATTTGGGTTAGCGCATAGGCGGCTTTCTGCTTGATACTAGAAGAGCTATCGTTTGAATGGTCAAAATATCCAGCGCGATCGTTTTCTTCGGTTACCGGCAAACCGCCTACCAAGTCCTTTTTAAAGAGGAAAAATTCTAGCTCAGGCGCGGTGTTGTACAAATAGCCCAGAGCGGCAGCTTCTTTTAGGAGTTTATCCAATACATGGCGTGGGTCACCGGGGAAACGCTCACCGCGAGGGGTGTACACCCAGCAAATAAGGCGAGCAACACGTATTTCTGGGTCACTCCATGGCAATACCGTAAAGGTGCTTGTATCCGGCACTAGATACATATCATGTTCAGCAATACGCGCTAGACCCTCAATCGAAGAGCCATCGAACCATACGCCATTTTCTAGAGCCGCGCTTAACTGACTGATGGGTATTGTTACAGTTTTTACCGAGCCGAAAATATCGGTAAATTGCATGTCAATGAAACGGATTCCGATATCACGGGCGCGTGCAATTACCTCGTCGTTTTCCAATTTTTCGACTCTAGTAGCTTTATCCGTCTTGGTAGCATCAATTGATTTGTTTATTTTGCCTACATTTTGGCTTGGCGGCTGCCCACCATTTGACATGTTCTCGCTGTCAGCCACTATTTACGCTCCTAGGGTTTGAGCTATAAGCTATACCTAGCTGGTATTTTTCTTAATAGAATTGTGCAAAATGCACGTTAAAAAGACTCTGTAAAGTATAACACCCTGAGTAAAAGGCATGCAAGTGTCTAAAAGCACAACACAGACAAAAAATCATTGTTTAAATTGTCTATACTCAATAGCTTAACCGAATATTCACCGCTTGTTAGTCTTTTATTTGTAATTTCAACATACTTTACTGGTATATTAAAATAGAAGGGTATTTCGGCAAATCTAATACATTTTTTGTGGAGGATTTCCTCCTGAAATAAAATAGGAGTAAGCAAAATGGCTACCCAGAGTAAAAGTGATGTGCGAGTTGGGGATAAAGCCCCCAACGCCCGTGTGATTGACAAAGACGGCAATGCTTTCAAACTGTCTGATTTGTGGGAAGAAAAACCGCTAGTGTTGGTGTTTACCCGCCACAAAGGTTGCCCGTTCTGCCGCCAGTATTTAGGCGAATTTCAAAAAAATTATGCTCGTTTCAGTGAAAAAGGCGCGAACGTAGCGGCGATTATGATGGGTAATCAGAGTGCGGTTAAAGAATTTTTGACCGATCGTAAATTCAGCTTCAAGGTATATGGTAGCGGTGGAAATGCTGTACACCGGGCGTATGGACTGAAGCGTTTTACTGAAACTGGCGACCTTTTTAACCCGGTAAAGTCCGCAGGCGAAATATTCAAATCTATTTCGGTAGCTTCTAAATACGGTTTGGGTATTCCCGAAGGTGATGTAGCGCAACTTGGCGGTACTTTCGTTATTGATACCGATGGTACAATCCTGTTTGCTCATCAATCGGAATTGGCTAGTGATAATGCGCCATTATCGGCTGTATTGAATGCTTTGGAAGAACCAAAGATTCAAAGCTAAAATTCAGGTAAAGGCGGGCATAGCGCCCGTCTTTTTTAATTTTGCTCATTCGGATTCGGTGTAAGGTAAGGATATGTAGAAGGTGCTGCCTTGACCGTAGTTACTTTCAGCCCAAATACGCCCACCATGTGCGTCAATTACCAACTTACAAAGGGCTAGTCCAAGCCCACTACCAATTTTGCCACGACTGTTAGGCAGTTGGACAAATTTGTTAAAGATTCTGCCGAGGTCTTCTGGTGGTATTCCGGGACCTTCGTCTGCTACGGTAATCAAAATAGATTTCTTAGGGTCTTCGGCGCGTTCGCGCAAAAGTTGGGTAGCACTTGGGCGTATGTGTCCGGTATCGAGACTACTGGTGGTACCACGCCGCCGGAAGCCCTGCTCAACCTGTACCGTTACCAGTATATCGCTACCTTCTGGGCTGAATTTGATAGAATTTGCAAGCAGGTTCATAAGCACCCGTTTCATTTGCGACATGTCAGCTTTCATCCATAGCGGTTCATGTGGCAGCTTGCGGCGTAGGTTTATTTGTTTCTCGCGAGCGTTTAGCTCAAGGTCTGCAAGGCTGGCTTGTACCAAATCTTCTGTATTAATCAGCTTCATATCCAAGGGCATACGACCCGCTTCCAGCCTACTCACTTCAAGCATGGTATTGACCATCGTGAGCATACTATGGCAGTTATTACTAGCCATTTGCAGGAATTCACGCTGTTGTGGGACTTCGGAGTCGGGCTGCGGCTCTTCGGAAAAGAGGCTGTCTGCCAGTTCAATTCCACCTATAACGCCGGTAAGCGGGCTTTTGAGGTCATGCACCAGCATATTGATGAAATCTTCGCGCAATTGTTCCAATTCCCGCTGTTGCGTAAAATCGTGAAAAACATTGAGCCAGCCAATCGGTTCACGGTTTATATCGAGAACTGGCGCACCGCTCCATTCAATATTACGCAGTTTCGGGTCTGTTATAGTTATCTTGCGCGTAAAGCCCTTTTCTGGATTGCGGGTTAACTCGCGCAAAATACGGTTCATATTGTCACTACTAAAAGGTGGCTCTGCTTCTAACACATCTGCCAGCAAATCGGCAACTTCGCTAATACTATGCCCGGTAACTTGCTCGCTTTGAAGTTCCATTAATTCGCTGAATCGCTGATTTGCCAGCACTACCGAATAGTTACGATCCAGCATCAAGATGCCGTCCTTAACCGAGTTAAGCAATGCTTGCAAGCGGTCGCGCTCACGAGTCACATCTTCATATAGTAGCGCGTTGCTCAAGGCAGTGGCAGCTTGTGGCGCAAGCAAATTGAGCAGACGTACATCTTCATCTGTAAAAACATGTTTGCGGTAATCGTCGAGTATTTCCAGAACGCCTACCGTTCGCCCATTAGCGATTAAGGGCATGCCAAGTACAGCGGTTATGCTAGAGTCGTTTGAAAATAGCGAGGCTTTGCCTGACCAATCGTAATAATTATTAATCCGCATCGGTTTCTGGGTAATTGCTACCAAACCGGCAACACCCTCACCGTACATAATGCTCTCGCCCAGATATTTGTAGTCAAGGTTATGAATGGCTGCAATCTGTAACTTGCCTTCCTCACCATTGACCAGATACATAATACCGCTTTGCGCTTTTATCAGTTCACAGCTTTTAGCCAGCACCAGTTTCAATAGCTCTTGCAAGCTGATTTTTGAACCAATGCCCAACGAGGTTTCATTGAGTGTGACAAGTTCAAGGGCGCGTTGTTCTGCTTGCTTATAGAGATATTCTTTTTCTACAGCGGTATGGTTTAGATGGTCGGTGGTACGTTTTAAGCGAATTAGCGAACGTGACCGTGCGATTAATTCGAGCCGTTGGATAGGTTTAACCAGAAAATCATCTGCGCCGGTTTCGAGTGCGCGAATTTTATCATTATTATCGTTCCGGGCAGTTATCAGAATAATCGGTATATAGCTTAACGTTTTGTCGGCACGAATGCGCTGAGTTAGTTGAAATCCGTTCAAACCGGGCATCATAACATCCGAAAGTATAAGGTCAGGGTCGGTGGTGCGAACCTTATCCAACCCAGTCAGACCATCGCTGGCAGTCTCTATTTTATAACCTTCACGCTCAAGTAAGCCTCGTAGCAACGCGACATTGTCTTCGCTATCGTCAATGATGAGAATTTTAGGTGGTTGTAATGAATTAGTCATTCAAACTTGTACCATTAAAAGAACAATTATATTGAAATATGGAGGCAAATTATTTTCTGAAAAACAGATGGAACATTTATTAATAGTAGTTCCTTTAGCCGAATGAGATTTTAAGCAGCTCTGCTATTGTACTGCTTACCCTTCCGCTATTTGAGCGTTGTAGAAAAGCTTGTGAATGTTCTGCTCTATGCTCCTGCGCCTATTTTCCAAGCTCGAAAATTAAAAAAAGAAATTTCAAGATTCTGATTTGAGTTTATCCAAAATACAAAACCTGAAATGCTTCCTATATCAACGACTATTTAGCCCTATTATCTAAGATTACTCCGGTAACTATACCTTTTCTATAATGACAAACTCTATTAAGGCTAAATGTAACTGTTTATACTACCTTTTAACTTAATTATTAATATTATAAGTTACATTTCCGTTATATGGCAAGTTCGATAGCGCCCGGTTTTACTTAGTGCTAACACAATTTTCACAGCCCTTTACCATCACATGTGTTGCGACAAGGTAGTTTTATTCCTATACTTCTGATAGCAAGGTCTTTAAGCTATTCAGGTCATATAAGACCTACTTAGTCAGGATTACAACAGGCAATGATTATAAAAGATGTACCGCTCTTTCCGCTGAACACTGTGTTATTCCCACAGATGTTTCAAGCTTTACAAATATTTGAACCGCGTTACCGTTTAATGATAAATGAGTGCTTGCGTGATGATAAACCTTTTGGCATTGTGCTTATAGATGGTGATTTTTCGGACGCGAAGGAAGATATGCAAGGCAATAAATTGCAAGATTCCTTACCGCCATTGCATCGTGTAGGCACTTTGGCGAAAATCACCGATGTTACCCGCCTTGATGACGGTCGCATGCTAATCAGCACAATCGGCACTGAGCGATTTCGTTTGCTTCAATATCATGAAGAAAAGCCCTATGTAACCGCCGATATTGAGCTTTGGCCCGATGGTCAGCTTAGCGCCTCTTCTGCTGAAACCGACCAATTAGTTGGGCGCGTTACACAGGTTTTCCAGAATTACCTAGATGTGCTTATGAATATTGCTCATAAACGCATCGAGGATTTGGATATTCCTGAAGACCCAGCAGTGCTTTCCTACCTTATACCACATTGGCTGCCCCAAATTAGTTTGGAAGACAAACAAAATCTTTTAGAAAATGAAGACCCTTATAAACGTTTGCACAATGAATTGACTTTGCTTATTAGTGAAACCGAGTTTCTGCACAAGATTATGCAACACTCGGAAGAAACTGAACATGGTGTGGAAAATGGTACAGGTCGCCGTTCTGCCTTCAATATTGGTAAACGTTTCTCCCAGAACTAGCCTAATTTGAAAACATCGCCCACTTTGACTCCTTTTTGCGTGAAGTAACCCTGTGTTACCTCCAGCGCATAAAGATGCTCAGCTTTGGGCGTTATTATTTCTTCTGATAACGGGTTCATATCTCGGATATCTACCAATTTGCCGTCAGCGGTGATAAAGGCAATAGAAAGTGCCAATGGCGTATCTTTCATCCAGAAGCTATATTTTCCGGTCTCTGGGAAAATGAAAAGCATACCCCTATCGGTTGGCAAGCTTTGTCTTCCCATCAAACCTGTTTCCTGTTCTCTTGAAGTACGCGCTAACTCGACTGTCATTTTTATTTCTTCGCCGTTAGTTTTGCGAATTGCAGCCATAGAAACAGTAAGCTGAGACTGACCGGATGTGGCAAATGCTGGAGTCGTGGCAGGTATCGTTGCAGAAATTGAAGTTGTGGTAATCACTACGTTGGTAGTGGTAGGCTGAGATACACTTTGTATTGAATCGCCGCACCCGTTCAGAATTAAAGCGCAAACAATAAATACGACTAAAATTAAAACCTTTGGTTTCGACATAGCATCCTTCTAAATACTACGATAAGGCTTTGACACCCTTTTATGTGAATGGTAATATTATACTAGACTTTTTCTGCCACATAGCGACTTGACTCGGACAAAGTTTAACTCCCAAAATAGACACAATTGTAACTTGGGAGAGCCGTCAGGTCACTGGCTATTTTTTAAAAACGCCCTTGGTAGAGGTCAGGTCGCGTTTCGGAAAATGGAAACAAAGAAAATGCAGTCTTTATTAAATGCGCTATTCAAATTTATCTTAAGTTTTATATACACTCCGATGAACCTGACCATCGAGGGCGCTGTTATTATACGGAGTCTTAGCCATGAATACCCGTTTTTTTTTCCGCCTGTTAGGAATGGTGGTATTTGGGATACTTGGCTGGCAACTGGGCAGCGCCATCTCACAGGAATTGCAAGCGCCGGAGCAAAGGCAGTTGGTTGTACTGCTGATGCTGGCTGGCGCGGCAATAGGCGCTACTGCTGCCCCATATTTTACCATTGTGCCTTTCAGCTACGCTCGTAAATGGGTAAAAATGCTACCTGCCATAGATTTGATTGCCAGTAGTATTGGGCTGACTTTAGGTTTAGTGGTAGCAGGTTTGCTTACTTTCCCTCTCGCGCAATTACCGGGCTTGCTCGGAAATATTCTGCCTGTCACAGGCGCCATTGTATTTGGCTATCTAGGCGTATCCATAATGGTTATGCGTAAACGCGAGGTTTTTGAGTTTCTGGGCATGAACCGGGCAGCCAGTTCTTTGTCTAAAGAAAATGCTAATACTAATAATAATTTTTCTCGTAGCATATTAGTTGATACCAGCGCTATTATAGATGGGCGTATTGCCGATGTGAGCCAGACCGGCTTCATTGAAGGTACGCTTATTATTCCTCGTTTCGTACTAAACGAACTCCAGCACATTGCCGATAGCTCCGACCCGCAACGCCGCAATCGTGGGCAGCGTGGCTTGGAAATGTTGCGGAAGCTTCGAAAAGACTCGGTTGTACCGATTGAAATCTCCGAAATTGATACGCCCGATGTAAACGAGGTAGATGGCAAACTGGTAAAAATTGCCAAGACTAACCATTTTCCCGTTATTACCAACGATTATAACCTTAACCGGGTGGCGGAATTACAAGGTGTTAAGGTTTTGAATGTCAACGAATTGGCTCAGGCAGTCCGACCCGTGGTGTTGCCCGGTGAAGAGTTAATAGTACGGATAACTCAGGAAGGCAAGGAAATGGGTCAGGGCTTGAGTTACCTTGATGACGGCACGATGATAGTGGTTGAAAACGGCAGGCGTTATATGAACCAAGAAGTTACTATTACTGTTACCCGCGTGCTGCAAACCGTAGCAGGACGTATGATATTCGCACAAGTGCGTAACTCTGGCTATGAATAATGACACAAAATAATAATTCAAACAAGGTTGTGGCTGTAATAGTAGCAGCGGGGCGCAGTACGCGCATGGCTGGTCTGGACAAGCAATTTGCACTGATGGAAGGTCGCCCACTGTTATTTCACACCGTTGAGGTTTTTGAAGCCTCACCGCTAATTTCCGAATATGTGATAGTGCTAAATGAAGATAACCTGATGCGTGGACGCGCTCTGGCTTACGAAATGGGCTTGCAAAAGCTGAAAAGGATTGTACCGGGTGGGTCGCGTCGCCAAGATTCGGTCTGGGCAGGTTTACAGGCTTTTGAAGCTAACCCGCCCGGTTGGGTGATGATTCATGATGGCGCACGCCCTTTCATTACCCCGCAAATACTTATGGATGGCTTGGCAGCAGCGCAGGAACATGGCGCAGCAGTAGCGGCTGTTCCCGTTAAGGATACTATCAAACTGGTGGACGAGAATGGTTTGGTGGAGAGTACGCCTGCCCGCGACCTTCTGTGGGCAATCCAGACTCCCCAGATTTTTAGCTACTCTGCAATCTGTGAAGCGCACCGCCAAGCAATTACACGCAACCTTGATGTTACAGACGATGCGATGCTGCTTGAATTGATGGGGCAGCCTGTAAAGGTTTATCGTGCCAGCTATAACAACTTTAAAGTAACTACCCCTGAAGATTTGGTTATTGCACGACAGCTTTTCACGCTAGAATCGCAGGAGCAAAAACCAGAGACTACGGCTGTAATAGAAACGGCGGTTAGCAAAACTCTTCCCGAAATTAGGATAGGACAGGGCTTTGACGTACACCGTCTGGCAAAGGGTAGAAAACTGATTCTAGGTGGCGTGGAAGTGCCTTTTGAGCTTGGGCTGGATGGGCATAGCGATGCCGATGTGCTAACCCATGTGATAATCAACGCGCTGCTAGGCGCTGCTGGTTTGGGCGACATCGGGCGGTACTTTCCGCCTACCGACCCAATTTACAAGGATATTTCCAGCCTTAAAATGCTGGAGCATGTCCGTAATCTTATCTACGAACGCAACTGGCAAATCTTGAATATTGACGCAACGGTAGCGGCACAACGTCCAAAACTAGCTTCCTATATTCCGGCTATGCGCGAGGCGCTGGCACAGGTTTTGCAAATTGAAGCTACCCTCATTAATGTTAAAGCCACCACTACCGAAGAACTTGGTTTTGTCGGGCGCATGGAAGGTATGGAAGGGCAGGCAGTAGCGCTATTGCACAAGCGGTAATTTCGGAAAACCCTTTGATTTTTTTGACGCAGGGCGGCGGTAACGTCGCTTTTCGTTTGTGATAAAGGAAAGAGACTTCTCAGAATGAAAGCGATTATTCAGCGGGTGCGGCGGGGTCAGGTTACGGTGGAAAACGAAGTGGTAGGGCAATGCGGCAAAGGCTTCGTTGTGCTGGTAGGAGTAACACATGGCGATGTCCAAGCCGATGCCGATTACCTCTCCAACAAAATTTCCAACCTACGTATATTTGAAGATAATGATGGTAAAATGAATCTATCCGCGCTTGACCTTGTGCCTCGCGGCGAATTGCTGGTGGTATCCCAGTTTACGCTCTATGCCGATACCCGTAAAGGCAGAAGACCCAGCTTCCTAAATGCCGCATTGCCGGATGTAGCGGAACCGCTGGTGCATTACTTCGTCAATAAAATAAGGGAAACCGGATTAAAAGTAGAAACCGGGCGTTTTGGCGCAGAAATGCTGGTTGCGATAGAAAACGATGGACCTGTAACAATTGTTATAGATAGCGCCGAAGCTAACAATAAAAAATAATCTGTCTCGTAAAATTCCCGCTCCCTTGCGTTTATTGTTATTGACTATACTACTATCTTTGTTATGATTAGTTAGTATTATCTTCAATAAACTAAAATCCTACGGTTCAACAATATAAAATTTGCAAATTAACCTCTAGTTGTTGGCTTTACAGGAGAAAAGGCATGTTCAGATTAAAGCGGAATCAGCAAAAAAGTGTTGCCTCAAAGCTACGCAGAGTCGGTCTTAATCCGGCTCGCTTAGGGCGTATTCTTTGGGTGTTATTATTATTAGTAAGTTTAGCGCCTGCTATCGGGGTTGAGGCTGCGCCAGTTTCTCAAACTGCATCTGGCGGGAATTTTGGTTCGGTAAATGTTGGTACTACTGCTAACAGTGTAGTGACTTTTAGTAATACTAACCCAAATACTATCAACATTACCGGGTATAGCATTGTACCCGGAGGCTCTGCTTTCAGCGTTACAGGTACCACTTGCAGTGGAGGGTTAGCCCCAAATGCAAGCTGTACATATAATGTTAGTTTTAGTCCCACTAACATTGCGAATTACAACGCTACTCTGGAAGTTGCTTACGGCACTGCAGCACGACTTATTTATCCCATTTCTCTATCGGGACAAGGCTTTACGTTGGGGACCATCGTTGGAAAAATTACCTTGCAGGGCAAGCCTTATCCCGGTCCTAACGGAAAAGTTACTCTGGACGGAAGGCAACAACAATATGTTGATGCGTGGGGCAATTATGGCTATGGTGATATAAAACCCGGCAACCATACGATTGGGGTTGATTATGACAGAACTCTGTATGTGACCGATAATGGGCTGGATACAGTGAAGGTATCGGTGAGCGGGGGTGCAATCTCATACGTTAATTTTAATCTGATACCTCGTCCGGTTACTAATACGCCTGTTACTACTACTCCACCGACCACTACTGCTCCTCCTACCGCTACCGTTCCGCCCACCACTACAGTTCCTTCAACTACCGAAAGTACCGGAGCTGGTAGCAATTGTGCGCCGACCAGCCCAATACAAGGACGGATAGATTTGGTAGTGTGCCGCGCTGCCGAGTTGCCGCCAATCGCCTCTGGAAAAGGCAACCGCTATGTGTTAACTTTCACGTTGCATAACGGTCTCCAGAACACCATAAATGTGCAAAACACTGTGGAAATCCCTCTTGCTAATGGCGTGTCGGTGGTATCGGCTTCATCAGATGTTGGCTCAACCCGCACTGAAGATAACGGCAAACGTGTGATTTGGAGCGGTTACGATGTGCCGTCCGGTCGTTCTGCGGTACTCAGCCTGACTGTGGAAGCGCCTCCCGCCTCCGCCGGTACTGTAGGCAGCTTGTTATCGCAGGATGTTTTCGCCGAAGTAATTGATGCAGTCACTGGCAGTCGCTACGAAGGTTATGCTGGGGCTATCAGCAGCCAGACCGGGCAGAGTCGGACTCAATTACAACCGCAACCCGCAGTACCGGGTAAAGCTCCTGCCACAGGCTCTACTAATTCAGTCTTTCCGCGTTGGTGGGGTTTGTTATTGGTTGGCAGTGGCACACTCTCGTTAGCTATTTCCGGCTTGTGGTCAGCCTATATACTTTGGCGCAAACGAGCAAGGCGTTAAAAGCTGGAATGGCGTAAGTGGCTTATGGTGGAGCGCGGTGGTGGGCTGCGCTCTGCTATATTATTAGCATTATTGACAGTAATATGGCTGGCGCTGGTGATTAGTCTGCCCCTAATGGTGGCAGGTGCGCTGGCATTAGCTCTTTTATTTACTTTACTCCCCTTTTTTACTCCAAGTTATTACCGGATAAATGCCGATGGCATAACTATCCAACGCGGTTTCAAGTTATTCAGCCGTCATTATAAATGGTTGGATTTCGGCGGATGCCGCGAAACTGCTCAAGGTTTCTGGATAATTCCGCTTGAATCACGCGCCGCTGTGTTTCGCGCCCTCTATCTTCCATTTCCTTCCGACTCAGCCTTGCTTGAGAAATTGCGTACTACCCTTGAAGAGCGCTTTCCAATTATTTATTAGGCATTAACCATTTACAAAGCCTTAAAATATGGTATCATAGGGCTGAGACGTATTAACATAACAAATATTTATTGAATTTTATTTCGGGTTTGAGGTAACTTAAGCCGGTCGCAACTGCGTAATGAGAAATAGCGAAAATATTGGGGAAAGCTATGTCAATATACAGGCTACCCCCGCGCAAGCGCAGCGACTCCTTGAACTGGGCGCAATAAGCGAATCTCAAGCCCGCCATGCCAGTCAGGCAGGTGGGCTAATGGTGCGTTTACCGGCTCATTTGGTAAATCAATTTCGCAACAACGAACCCGTTTCGTTACCTGATAGTTGTACCGCTCTCGCAGCGAAGGGCGAGACTCAATCACAACCTTTTGATGAAGAATTTGAACTGGATAAAATGGCAAATTGGTTTCACCGTTCTGGGTTGAACTCGGCGGCGCGACTGTTTTTCGCCACAAATCGTCCTTTAAGTTTTTTCGGAAGCCAGTTTTTACTGGCGATGCAGCCGTTTACCCGTACCGCTTTCGGTTTGAACGACCCGACCGGATGCTGGAGTAAATTGCTGGAAAAACGCTCCAACCTTGATCGGCTGGTTTGTAAGCTGGAACGGTTGGCGCAAGAGCGTAGGCAACAAAGAGGTAAGAAATAATGGCAGACTTATCCAGTGGTACGCTGATTTCCATAGTTATTATTCTGGCGTTTGTGCTACTGTATTTCTATAGCTGGGCGCAACTGGAACGAAAACGCGCTGTTAATTTACGCCCTTTACCCTGCTTGAATCGGTTGCGTCTAATGGTTCAGCGAACGGTTGAAACAGGCTCAAAAGTGCATTTTTCGGTTGGGAATGGCGGATTGGAAGGTGAAGCCGGTACTGCTGAAACCCTTAGTGGAATCAGCTCTTTATCCTCAGTCCAACAGGTGGCAGCACGAAGTAAAGGTAGCGTAATCACCACCACTAACGATGCGATTACCTATTTGATGGCAGATGCTACCTCTGATGCCGAATATGTTCAGTCTGGTCGCCTTCAGGATTATAAACCTGAGCAAACCCTCTTTATTACACAGCAACAAAATGCTGCTTATGCGGCAGGGCTTGTTTCGATAATCGCAGAGCCAAACATTAGCGGGACCGCTCTAATCGGGCGGATTGGTCCTGAGTATCTGTTGTTGGGTGATATGGCAAATCGGCTCGACCTCCCGCAGGTGGTGGGTACTACCAACACACAAGCAATGCCTTTGGCAATTGCCAGCGCCGGTTTTGAAAATACGCTGCTGGGCGAAGAAGTATATGCTGCTCCTGCCTATCTCAGCCGTAAACCGTCTCAGTTAGCCTCGCTTCAAGTGCAGGATGTATTTCGAATATTGATAATTATCGGCATTCTGGGGGGTGTAGTGGCGGCAACTCTCGGATTCAATGTTGGCGATTTATTTTTACGGTAATAGCTTATGCGTAAACCCGGATTATATATACCAATAATCATTATTTACCTGAGCGCGGCTCTGGTTTTAATAGATTTTTTTACCAATAATGTAGTAGAGGGTTTTGCCTCGCTGTTGGGGCTTTGGGCTTCTATTATTATGGCGTTTGCCGTGCTGGTAGGCTTGGGCAACGTGGTACGAGTCCATTTCGGGCGAGCGCTAAAGCGCGAATCGGGCTACGTTTACAGCCTGATATTGCTTTTGAGTGCGGGTGGTGTGCTTGTTGGTGGTATAATCGGGCGAGTCACAAACCTGCAAGATGATGTTACAAACTGGATATACCAATATATTTATCAACCGCTTTCGACCACTTTGTTTTCTCTTCTGGCGTTCCTGATGGTTTCAGCAGCGATAAAAGCTTTAAGAATAGGAACAGTAGAGTCAACTTTAATGTTGGTGGGTGCATTGATTGTATTGTTAGGGCAAGTTGCGCTACAACCATTCGGTGGTTTGAGCGACCTTGCACACTGGTTCCAGAATTATCCGGTTATGGGAGTATTGCGCGGCGTGCTAATTGGTGCGGCTTTAGGAGCGATTGCAACCAGTTTGCGTTATATTTTAGGAGTGGATAACCGTTATCTGGGCTGAAAATTTGCCAAAAGACGTTTTATAAAGTTGTAAACGGGATTCGGGTAACTTTATGTCTGACCGGGCTGAACAGGTTAATAAATGCCAAGAGTGTGGGCAACTAAATTCGCCTAATGCTATCCTGTGCCAGAATTGTGGTACGCCACGTTCACATATAAAAGCAAAGAAAGATGAAAATCAGGTAGGGAATCAGGAAACACCTACGCTTGGGGGGCGGATAAACTTGCAACAGTTCGGACAGGAGACTCCCACTTCTAACCGTAAGCTCTCTCGCTTTGCCGAAGCCGCTGCTAAAAAACGCCAAGAAAAAGGAAACGACTCCTCCCATACTGAGTCTTTTGATTCTTTCAGTGCTTTGCGGAGCGATTTACCCAAACCCACTGATTTTTCACCGGATGATGAGGAATCTGGTGCGCTGGAAGAACTTAATTTGGAGTTACCCGCTTTTGCGCCGGAAGACTTTGGGCTACTTGCCGAGGAATTACGCTTGCCGATTGAGGAAATTCCGCCGGAAGAACGTCCGATTGCAGCCCCATCGCTTCGTCGCTCGAACCTGCCGCAGACTGGTGAATTACCAGATTGGTTATCTATGGCACAACCTCCCGGCGAATCAGTATTTCACAGTTCAAGTGTAGAGCAAAATCCTGCACTTGATGTGTTTTCGCTCGAAGAAACCGGAAATTTTAATTCTTCGGAAGTCGCGCCCTTTGAATTATCTCCGGCTGAAAGAGGGCTAGATACTGATAGCCGCTTCAGCAAGCCTGCTACCGAAGATTTGGATAATGGTATGCCTACATGGTTGCGCGACCTTACTTCCCCTTCCTCGGAAAAGCAGGAAAATCGCACTTCAAGCCGCTTGCGAGATCAGCCGGTTTTTGTTCCTTTCCCGCACCAAACTGATGAACTGGTAGAACCACCGGAAGGTTTGTTCTCTCCGACCGAAAGACAGCCTCGCCCTTCAAGAGATGTGCCGGAATGGCTCAAGCGTAATCAAGCCGAACAAGACTCTTCAATCGGAAAACCGGGTGGTTTCGGTGATGTTGAACTTGAAAAGGCTCTGGAGGAGGCTTTTGAAGAAAGCGACCCCAAATCTCTCGCCAGAAAATTACTTGGTTTTGACACATTTGAGCTTGAAGAGCTTCCCGATTTGAGCAATAATAATGTGGTTGGCGTAGTGAGGAAAAGTGGAACTTCAGAGTTAGTAGACTCAGCATCGCTACCTCCGCTGGAAGAATTGTTCATCGAAGAAAGTGTTGAAGAGAGTGACGTTGCTACATCAAGGGAAACTGCTCCGACTCAGCCTGTCGCGCCTTGGGGTGAAGGTGTTGCTCCATGGCTTAGAGGTCTAGAGCTTCCAAATTACACACCGCCTACCACTTCAAAATCGGAAATAACGCTTGCGCCTTTCACTCTTGCTGTTGAACAGCAAATTGAGTCCTCAAAGTTTATTCCTACAGACGAATTTGAGGCAGATAAGCCTAAATGGACAGAGGAAGAAGCTGGTTCAGTACAATCCTCTGATGAAACAAGACCACTTTCAATGCGTGAATTGTTGCGCCAGACTAATGAATTAACCAGTCCTGAGATGTTACTACAAGAGGTAAAATCTTCGGAGGATATAGCTAATCCTCCGTTAGTTGAGTCGCAGGCGCATCCAATCGAAGAATTTAGTCTTGCTGATTTGGCTTTACAGCAAATCTCGGATAGCTCTGTAGATTTGCCGCAAGAAACCTCGTCTGAGGAAAATCTGATTGAGCAAGTAGCCTCTCTTGATATGCCGGAATGGTTGAATAGTGAGATAACATCAACTGAATCTCAAGAAATACCTGATGAACTGCCCGCATGGTTGAAAGCCGAAATTGGCGATGAGCCTGTTACACCTACACCCGGTGCTGTTCCAGATTGGCTTACAACCGGAGTCCAAGCTGAAAAGCAAGTGCAGGAAGAAGAAGCTATACCGGATTGGCTAGGTGAAATTTCATCTCCTGATTCTACTACTGTTGCAGAAGCCGTTCCAGATTGGCTTACAACCGGAGTCCAATCTGAGAATCAAGCGCAGGAAGAAGAGAATATACCGGATTGGCTAAAAGGTTTAAAAGAAGAACTATCCATAGAAAAACCCATTGCCGCTGTACCCACCGAAGCGTTTCCGCAGTGGTTGGGTGAGGTTGACCTAGAAACCACCGCTAAGCCTGTTGAGGAAGTGCCGGAGTGGTTACAACCGCCCGTTTCTGAAAGCGTTCCTGCGCCGATTGACGCTCCGCGCGAACAAACCGAAGATACACTCGAACCGTTTGACCTTGCCAATTTTGTGGATACAGAACCGGAAGTTAGCGAGTCATCTCATACAGTTGTGGATGCGCCGGGTACTTCTAGCGCTGAAATCCCGGAATGGCTAGGTGAGTTTGAATATCCGCAAGGTCAGGCAGGTGAAGAAGAACCCCCTGACTGGCTCAAATCTATGATGCAAGGTACTGCTCCAACTCGTAAGGCGGAAGAAGCCCCTAAAACCTATTCACAGGTAGGGTCTTATGCTCTGGATGCGCAGCTTGAAAATATACCGGAATGGTTAAAGGATAAAACCGAAACACTCGCCGCGCCCACTTCTCCGGATACCGATGTGGCGAAACCGGTTGCTCAAGAGTCGCAGATAGGCGCACTATTGCGCGAAATTGCGCTGTTGGGTGATGATGAGCCACTGCCCGTAACAGTCCCGGAATGGCTTAACGCCGAAAAGAAGCCCGAACCTGCGCCTGAAATACCCATGCCGCTCTCTGAAATACCGGATTGGTTAAAAGATGATACGGCAGACCTTAAGGGTATCATCCAAATAGAGGATGTTGGTACTCTCCAGCCAAATTTGCAGATGCCACAGATGGAAGTTGCATCACCACTGTCTCTTGAAATAGAAGGTCAGAACTTTCTCGGTGATCTTGATGTGCCTTTATGGTTGGCACAACAATCCGAACCTGTTGTTCCTGAGCCTGCTCAAGCAATCAGCCAGCCAAGCCTGACAGAATTTGTGCCGGGACAATTGCCATCATGGTTACGCACTGTTGGTCCGACTGTAACTGAAGAACCGGATTTACTTTCTGACTCGGTTAAACTAGCCGATAACCTTCCTGTAGTGACCATACCTGTAATTCTGGTGGGTGCAGATGTGCTTAATACTTTGTTATCCTCGTCTCATAAAATAGTGGTTGAGGATAAAAAAGAGCAGAAAAAACCGCTTATTAGCCGGGCTACTTTGTTACGATACGCCGCTTTTATGGCGCTGTTGCTGGCGGCTCTGCTTGGTATCCTGTTAACGCCGATAAAAGATGCCTCAATTAATATTCAGCCTAATACCCTTAATTTTTTTACTGCGGTTGAAAGTCTGCAATCAAACCAGAAAGTGTTACTGGCTTATGATTGGGATGCTGAAGTAAACGGTGAAATGCGAAGCCTATCGCAGAGTGTGACCCAGCATGTTATGGCGAAGCGTTCGCGTATTGTGACGGTTAGCCTGAATCCGCAAGGACCTGCCCTTGCCAGCCAAATTCTCAACGAACTTGCTACCCGCCCTGAGTACGGTAACAGCGCTACTCGTCTTTACGAATATGGCACCGGATATTTGAATCTAGGCTACCGTTCTGGTAATGAAGCCGCCTTGCGAAGCCTTTTCTCTAATATCGGCGCTCTGCCCGATTACAAAAAAGGCGCACAGGCATCCAGTTACCCGGTGATGCAGGGAATTAACGGTTTGCAGGACTTTGACATGATAATTGTGTTGGCTGGTAATGAAGGCAGTGTACGTTCATGGGTCGAGCAATTAAGTATTCAGCCAAATGCCCGCTTGTTATTGGTAACTCCCTCGGCAGTCCAACCTTTCGCGCAGCCCTATGTGTTTGGACCACCAGCCGCAGAAGCGGGAAGCTTCGGCAAGTTTACCCGACCTCAAGCTTTGCTTACCGGATTGAGCGGCGCGGCGCAATACCAGCAATTACTGCTTGACCGTAATATTTCTTCAGATCGCAATGTGAATTTGCTCCAACGCCTTAATGCACAAACTTTTGCGTCGTTGGGTTTGGTACTGATAATTATTGTAGTGAACGTGGTTTACTTATCGGCTGAGTTAAGGAAACGACGGGGGTCTGCCTGATGGATTGGTCAAGCTTGGGAACAGGTATCGCGGTGGTACTGACACTGATGGTATATAGCTATCTGGTAAGCGATAATGTGCTGTTTCGGATTGCCGAATACCTGTTGGTTGGGGTTAGCCTCGGTTGGGCTGTGCTACAGATAATATTTGGAATTATTATTCCGGCTTTTGATGCCGTCCGGCAGGAAACCTCCGGAGGTTCACCCACTTTAGCCACCGTTTTAACCTTTGCGATTCCTTTGGTTCTGGGAGCGCTTCTGTTGGTTAGAGTAGGACGCGCCACTCGTTCTCTCCACAATATAATTATGGCGATGGTAATAGGTACGGTTTCTGCGTTAGCGTTGTCGGGTGCGGTATTCGGCACGTTAGTTCCGCAGGTCGGGCAAACCATTGTTAATCTGCGTGGGAGCGCCGGGTCGAATAGCTGGGACATTCTCGGCAATATTGTGCTGGTAGCAGGGGTGCTACTTTCACTGGCTTATTTCCAGTTTACCATACGTAAGAACCCTGAAGAAAGCGGCACGGCACAAGCAGGGGTGATAGTGCGTTTGTTGGGGCGCTGGTCTTTAATGCTAACATTTGGCGCAATTTTTGGGTCAGTATTCTTGACTTATTTTGCGGCTTTGCTAGATCGGCTGATGTTTCTTATCAAATTAGGAGGCTGACCCGGTGTTTTCCAGTCGTCAAATGTTGGTTGGGCAATTAGAGTCGGCGTTGGTAGCGGATTGCGGCAGCAATGTAACCCGCGTAGTTTTGATAGAAATCGTCGATAATGCTTATCGCTTTATAGCTCGCGGTGAAGCGCCTAGCACTTCCGAAGCCCCCTTTATGGATGTGACTGTCGGAGTCATGAACGCTATCGCTTCGATTGAAGCCAGCACTGGTCGAAAGCTTATTTCTGACGGTCGTATCCTGATACCACAAGAAGATGACCGAACCGGAGTAGATGCTTTCTTGGCAAGTAGTAGCGCTGCCGAACCTTTGCGGTTAGTTGCCGCCGGTTTGGTAAAGAATGAATCGGCTGCGGCTGCTGCGCGTGGTAGCCATTCCACTTATACCACCGTTTTGGATACTATCAGCCTTGATGATTACGGTGATGACTTTGACTCTGCAACCGGTTTTACTACTGTCGAGATTGATTTTGATAACCCTGAAGCCGAATTTAACCCTTTTAAAGGTTCTACTTCCAGACCGCCTATTTTTGGTAGTGGGCAAGAGGCTTTAGCCAGCAAGCGTACAAAGAAGAAACAAAAAGGCATAAGCCTAGCAGGTGACCGCACCTTGCGACATTGGCGTGAGCGGCAAATCGCTAAGTTGAGGAGACTAAGCCCTAACTTTATTGTAATGAGCGGTGGCGTTGATAGTTCTTCTTATCAACCGTTGCTGGCTTTGCTCGATGTGGTGCTTGAAGCTAATCGTCAAGAAGCGGTTCTGGCAATGGCAACCGGAGTAGATCATAAAGCACCAACCCTTATATTTGCAGGTAATTCAAAAGCGCATGATGCTCTGATGGGAAAAATGTCAGGGCAATTGGAGTCCTTTCTCGTAGATAATATCAAACCCTCCTATGACCGGGAGAATCTTGAACCGCTCCAGAACCAACTTTCCTTACTCTATCAGGAAAGGCTCTTGCCGGGCTTGCCGGGTTATCAGAAACTTGCCCAATTATCGAGCGGACAGGTAAATACAACTTGCCGCGCAGTTGGCTTGATGACTCGCTATTTAGCGCACCAGATTGCGGGAAATAAGGTTTTGACCGCCGATATTGGCGGGAATAACACTTCTCTGTTTTATGCCACCGCTGGGGAATTTAACTCGATGGTGCAGGGCGATTTTGGCTTGAGCTATGGGCTGAGTAATGTATTGGCACAGACAGGGGTAGTAAGGATACTAAGATGGATTCCTTTTAACATTACCGAAGATGAGGTAATCCATTACGCCTTGAACAAAACCCTGCGCCCAAATTCTATTCCAGCAGATGAACGAGAGCGTTATATCGAAGCCGCATTTGCTCGTGAGGCTTTGCGTTGTAACTATATAATGCTATCCAAGCAGAGTTCCAAAGGGCTGGATTATAACCGGATTATCGGGGTGGGCGGTCCTCTGGTAAATGTTACTCCTTGGCATGCGGTATTGATGCTGCTGGATGCTTTTGAGCCTGCCGGCAGTGATGGTACGGGTTTGCTTGATATAGAACTAGATACCACAATGCTAATGTCAACTGCCGGTACGCTGGCAACTTACAATCCTAATGCAGCGGCTTATCTGTTCCAATATGATTGCCTTAACCGACTTGGTTCGGTGGTTGTACCGTTGGGGCATGCCTCACCGGGTAGCCTTGCTGTAACTGTAAGCTTGCATACTCGTTCCGGGCGTACTCGCCAATTGAAAGTGAAATACGGGGATATAGAAATTATTCCGTTTTATTCCGATGAAGAAGCAACCCTTGAGATTATACCTGCACCCGGTTTCAGAATCGGTAGCGCCGCAGCAGGTGTGCCGATACGTAGCCAAGAATTTATTAACGGCGGTTCGGTGGGGTTGGTTATTGATGCGCGTGGTCGCCCTTTACATTTTCCTTCTAACTCGGATGAGCGGCAAGAATTAGTTGCCCACTGGTATAGCGCTTACCGCAATGCTCTTCAGAGAGCCGAGCAGGATAATCAGGGTGGTTATTCGTTGCAGGCTTTGAACAACAGCAAAGCTCCACCTTCTCAGCCTGTGGCTGAACTAAAAGCACTTCCTGAAAAAGAGCCAGTGAAAGTCGCGCCTACACCAAAGCCGATTGCGAAGACAAAACCGCAAAAAACTTTCAAGCCAGCCAAAAAGAAAACTGTGGAACCGACTTCCCTTTCGGAGTTAACTCCTGAAGAGCTATTGCGAAAAGAATTGACCGGAAAAGGCAAGAAGAAAAGATAGTGGGACTTATGAGCGTTAATATGCGTTTCCAACAATCAATCCCCGTTCCGGCGTTTCGCCCTTATCCAACGTTGGCGTGGAATATTCCTATAATGGTGGAACGCTACTTGCCGCTTGTGGGAGAGGTAGTTGTTGCCGCTGGTCAACGGGTAGATAATGATACGCCTGTAGCACGCACTCTCTTGCCGGGTCGCCCTAGATTATTCAATCTTAGTGAGTATTTTGGTATGCCTCCTAAGGAAGTAAACAAGCTATTGCTCAAAAAGGTGAGCGATCGCCTTTCTGATGGAGAGATTATTGCCCAGAAAAAAGGGTTCAGAGGCATGCAGTTTCGTGCGCCTTTCGCCGCTACTCTGAGCGCGTATGATGAGGCAACTGGCTATTTAAGCCTGACTCCTTCGCCCACACCTTTGGTATTGGAAGCATTTGTACGAGGAATAGTTTCCGAGACTGTGCCGGGTTATGGAGTAAAGATAGAAACTAGGGCAAATTACCTGCGAGGGGCGGTTGGTTTCGGCGGTGAGGTTCACGGTGTATTGCGGAGCATGGTAGCCGACCCAACCCATTCGGTGAGTCCTGAAAGTATAGACTCCCGTAGCACCTATTTTATTTTGTTGGCAGGGGCGGTGGTTACGGCTGAGGTTTTACGTAAGGCGGTAGAGTTTCGGGTAAAGGGTGTCATTGCCGGAAGCATGCGCGAAGAAGAAATGACCAAATTTTTGGATTATCGCAAACGCGAATCTTTTTATCAGGTGGGACAAAATAATTGGCGGTTTCCCGCCGAACTCAATCCCCTTGATTGCCCCTTTACGCTGATATTGACCGAAGGATTCGGGCAACGTCCTATGGCGAACCGGGTATTTGATATGCTTTCCGAGCAAAACGGTTTGCAGATTTCGATAAATGGCATAACGCGCTTGCGGCGTGGTTGGCAACGCCCTGAAATAATCGCAGTGGTAGGCTCAGAATATACGCACCCATCCACCGATATAAGCCTTGAAGCACAATTGCCCCATGTTAATTCGCTGGTTAGGCTTACCAATCCGACTTATCTGGGTGTATTAGGGCGGGTTATCAATCTACCACAGCGTCGTTATGTGGGAGCTAACGCGCTTGACCGGATGGTAGAAGTGGAGGTGGGTGGCGGTAGAAGGCTAATGATTCCAGCCGTTGATATGGAGGTGCTGGAGCAATATTAAGCGTATTGCTTCGCTATGGCATGCGGCAATTTAAGTTATACCTCAACAGTAGTAAAATTTTTTGGTAAGCAGGTTCACGCGATAAAATGCAGTTATACCAATTAACAAAACGAAAAGGCTTTGCCTTAGTTGCCACTTTGGTAATGGCGCTGGCTCTTACTATTGCGTTTAGCGACATCTTCAACTGGGTTAATTTTCCCCGCAATCCGGCTTTCTTTCTATTCAGGACTTTTATTGCGGCGGTTGTATTGATGGTTTGGCTGGTCTTGAACCTACCACCTCCCAAGTTGCCCATCGGAAAATTCATTATTGCGCTGGCGGAATTTAGTCAAGAAACAGAACCGGATGGCGGCTATATTGGCATATTGCGACCTGAGCGAATCCGGCGTTTGCCGTTTGGACGCTTTTCCGAGCCTGTTCATTTTGAGGATGAATCATTACCTTTTGAAGAAAGTTTGCATGGAAGTCACTTTCTCGATAACTTGCGACAGAAACGCCGAGCGCAGCCTGTAGCGGCGTTGCAGGGTGAAAAACAATCTGCGGCTTTGCCTGAGAGTTTTGCCCGGAACGGCTTGAACACAACCGCTTCTACTGCGCTGGCAACTCGTCCGAATCGCAATACTACCCAATCTGCTGCTGCCGTTACTCGCTTTGTTAGCGGGGTTAGCACTACTTCAAGCTTGGTTGCCACTAACGAAATAGGAGAACCACAACAGGAAGGCAAGACGCGCCAGAAATTTATCCGCCCTGATTATTTAGACCGCTGGATGCATGTGAGCGGGGCGCGTCAAATTTCGGCTTTTCTGGTGGAAGGAATCGGGCGGGCAATTAGTCAGTCAGGCGTGGACGATTTGGCGATTTTCAAGACCGCTTACGCTGATGATTCCGTTACTGCTAAGCAACATGCTGAACTGAACCGGGCGCATGTGGTTATCTGGGGTTGGAACACTTACCATACTCGGCGTGAGTTTGTGCCTGTCTTTGAAATATTGGCTTCGCTGGAAGACGCGCCTCCTCCCGCAGGTGATATGCAGATAATGTGTTTATCCAGCTTTGAACTGGGGCTACACTCGGCACATCATAGCGCATCTTTCAATGCTTTTGTATCCGGGTTGGGCGCTTACGGTTTGCGTAAATTCGAGCAGGCGCGTAATGAATTTAGTTTGGCGCTTATTGCCAATATAATGAGCGAAGTTTATCCGCGTTATGAAAATCCGGTGGCACGCGCCATTATCTATTTTTTTCTGGGGAACGCTTATTACTATTGCAATCAACTTGAGAAAGCCTTGCGCTGTTATCAGGAAGCATGGGCGCTCGATAGCCAGTTATTTGAAGCTCGCGTAAATATGGGGGTAGCGCTGGCGTTACAGGGTAAGCTCGATTTTTCGGTAAAAAGTTTTATTGGGGTGGTACGAGATAATCCTGAACTGGCGATAGCTCGTTATAACCTCGGTATGGCTTATCTAGAAAAGGGTGATTTCGGCAAGTGCCGCCGGGAGTTAGGAAATGCCATCAAGATTAACCCGCGCTATGCTGTTGCCTTTCGAGGGTTGGGTATATCTTATTTTAAGGAATTGCAGTTATCTGAGCAGAATCGCGCCGATAATAAGGCATTGCCCTCTCCCAAACAAGATAATTCAGATAATCACCTACTTTATGAAGAAGCCATTACTCGCATTGGCGATGCGTTACGGCTTAAACCAGATTATGCTCGCGCCAGAGTAGATTTGGGGCGCATTCGGCTACATCAGGCGCAATCTGATTTGTATGAATCTGAAAAATGCTATCATCAGGCTTCTGCAGAATTACAGGAAGCCCTTCGTATTGACCATACACTGGTGGAAGCGCATTACATGCTGGGTTTGTTACTGCGCGAACAGCAAGACCTCGAAAGTGCGGTACTCTCGCTCAAGGAAGCGGTGCGCCAGAGTCGTACCGAGCGTGACCCCTTCTACGCATTGGCGCACTACGCGCAGGGTGAAATTTACCAACAACGTGGTCAGGTTGAATTAGCCAAAGAAGAGTTCAAGGAAGCCACTCGCGCCCGCGCCGCCTTATCGCCTGCTACCGCTCAGGACTATATTAATCAGGGTATCGGCAATCTTGGCAACCAGCAATTCGCGGAAGCCCGTGAAGCTTTTCAGAAAGCTTTGCAATTGGAGCCGGATAACGCTGAAGCGATGCTGTATATGGGCGTGGTTTATCAGGAAACCAATTTGCTCAATCAGGCTTTTACCATCTATCAGAATGTAATGAAGTTGCCTAACGCGCCCGAAGAGGTTTATAACCGCCTGAGCCGCCTCTATTTGGAGTTGGGTGACGAGAAAAATGCTTTCGATATTATCAAGAACGCCGCCGCTCGCAACCCGCGCAGCGCTCGCCTTCAATTTTGGCTTGGCAACGCTTATCGCCGCTCCAAAGACGAGTCTCAGGCAATGTCCTGTTATATCAACGCTTTCCGAATTGACCCTGATTCGGCGGATGCTCGTTTTAATCTGGCGATGATTTATCTCGGTCGCAAGCAGATTCAGGATGCGGTTCTTCAATTTACTGAAGTGGTGCGGATTCGCCCGCACGATTACAGCGCCTATATTTTTCTGGGCAGGGTTTACCTGCAAATGGGACAAACTCAGGAAGCAGTTAATACTCTCAATAATGCTATTCGCATCAAACCAGATGCAGTAGAAGCTTTGTTGGCGCTTGGTCAGATTTATCAGCGACAGGCTGAAGCTGAATTGGCTATTGCTCAGTACGAAACCGCTCTTACCTATTCACCCAATGACCTGCGTATTCGCGAATTGCTGGCTTCTGCCTACGCGCTCGCAGGTAGGGTTGAGCTTTCCATCGAACAGTTTCAGGCTGTGCTATCATCAGAGCCAAGTGTTGAGCAGAAAGCTGACGCGCATTACAATCTGGGCGTGGCTTATACCTCTCGCGAGAACTACCATCTTGCTGCACAGGAATTTGTCGAGTATGTTAAACTGAAACCCAATGATGCCGATGGTTATTTTAATCTAGGTCTTGCGTACAAGAACCAAAGCATGATAATGGAAGCGATTGACGCGCTTAGCAAGGCGATTGAGTTGCGTTCTACCTATGCCACTGCATACCAGTTGCGGGGACAACTTTTTATCGCTATAAATGATAATGAACATGGTATCGCCGATTTGCAGGCGTTCCAACGCTTGAAAGTAAAACAATAATTATATATTTAGGTGAATTATGAGCGACCAACATATTGATATTGATGATTTAGATAACCCGAAAGCCTCTTCTCCCAAAGAGCAGGTTTTTGATGATTACGATAGTGGCGATACCTATCGCTTTTGGGGGTTTGAGCGTATGCCCGAAATGGTGCGCGACTTCTCTGATAAGATTGCTTTCCGTGTGCGTGATGCCACCGATGAGGTTATTCCAGAAGATGCCCGCCGCCTGTTTCGTAACTCCCAACGCGAGTTTTTGCTGGGCTGGCGTAAGTTGATTGATTACCAGTTGGAACGGATTAGGACGCAGGAAGAACTCGAACGTTCTCGCCGCGCCCGTACTCAGGAGAGTTCTGATACCTCTATCAAAATTGAGATTGAGGAAGATTAGAAAAAAATCCCCTTCCCGCAATGGAAAGGGGATAATTTATTTTCTGGCTAATTCTCAAATTTGCTGAGAATCACAGAGACATTGTGTCCGCCAAAGCCAAAGCTATTCGACATAGCATGGTGAATCGGCTTTTTCTTTGCCACGTTGGGAGTTACATCTAGGTCGCAATTAGGGTCAGGGAACTCGTAGTTAATGGTTGGGGGTATAATTCCCTCGTTGATGGCTTTGAGGCAGACAATCGCTTCAAATGCACCCGCCGCGCCTAGCAAATGCCCGGTCATAGATTTGGTGCTACTGATAGAAACTTCGTAAGCGGTCTTACCCATTGCTCGTTTGATGGCGGCGGTTTCAGCTTTTTCATTTAGCTGGGTGCTAGTTCCGTGTGCGTTGATGTAATCTATCTGTTCAGGGGCGAGCTTGGCTCGTTCCATTGCTAACGTCATAGCGCGGGCAGCGCCCTCACCTGTTTCTTCTGGCTGAACAATATCGCTGGCATCGTCAGTGCTGCCGTATCCGCTCAATTCCCCATAGATAGTAGCGCCACGCTCTAAAGCATGCTCCAGTTCTTCCAGAATTAGCACACCTGAGCCCTCAGCCATCACAAAACCGTCGCGTTTGGCATCGAAAGGGCGGCTGGCTTTCTGTGGATTATCGTTGTTGCGGCTAAGAGCGGTCATAGAGTTAAAGCCCGCCACCGCGATAGGCACGATAGGAGCTTCGCTGCCACCCGCTATCATTACATCCGCTTCGCCCCGCTTGATGATTTCGCCCGCCTCACCGATAGCATGCGCTCCGGTAGAGCAAGCCGAGACCACGCAGAAGTTAGTGCCACGCGCTCCATAGTAAATGGAAACCATCCCGCTTGCCATATTGGCAATCATCATTGGGATAAAAAATGGGCTAACACGGCTTGGTCCTTTTTCGTGCAGCGCTTTGAATTGCTCGCTCAGAATACCGATGCCGCCGATACCGCTTCCCAAGATAACGCCCACTCGGTTGCGGTTGTTATCTTCAATTTTCAAGCCTGAATGGTCGAGCGCTTGTTTGGTAGCTGCCAGCGCAAACAGGGCATATCGATCCATTCTGCGGGCATCTTTGCGGTCAATATTGTAGTTATCGGGGTTAAAGTTTTTGACTTCCCCTGCGATTTTGGTTTTATGCTCGGAGGCATCGAACAGAGTTATAGAGCCAATACCGCTTTTGCCCTCTACCAACCCGTTCCAAGTGGTTTCGAGATCTAGCCCTAGCGGGGTGATTGCGCCCATACCTGTAACAACAACTCTTCTAGCCAAACTACACTTCCCCCAATCTATCGGTTTGCCTATCTCTGATTTGGTTGCAAAGGGGAGTATAGCACAGCCACGAAACTGCCCGCAAATCATTTTTGTTGCCTGTTTTCGGGACAGTATCTCGGCGAATTAGATTCTATTTCGGCGTTAGGTGGTCTTGGCGGTTGAATTTATGCTCAAGTGGGTTGGTATGTTGGTAAAAATCCACTTGACAGCAATTGTTCTGCTGGCTATACTTTCCTCACAATTAAATATTTAGAAACGTTGAGCAGGACAATTAACCATAGAGTCGGTTTCAGAGAGAGGGAGTAATTAGCTGAAAACTGCCTTATCCGAAAATGTGGCGAAAACCACCTGTGAGTCGCTCCGCTAAGCGCATGCTAAAGAGCGCGGACATGCCCGTTACCGCATAAAAGAGCGTCTTTGCTAGGGGCAAAGACGGAAGCAGGGTGGAACCACGGAAGTATCTTGAAACTTTCGTCCCTCGTTCAGTTTTGATAAACAGAGCGAAGGGATTTTTGTTTTTATAGGCAAAATTACCCCGCTCAATCACAGACGAGGTGCAATAAAATGAGCCAAAAAAACGAAAAACAACTTTCCGAATCTGAAGTAATGCAGATGCGCCATTCTGCCGCGCACTTGATGGCTGCTGCCGTACAGCAACTCTGGCCCGATGCCCGTTTTGGAGTAGGACCGGCGGTCAAGAACGGCTTTTACTACGATATGGATTTGCCAGTGCAGCTTACCCCCGAAGATTTGGGCAAAATCGAGCAGAAAATGCGCGAGTTGAAAAATAAGAAACTACCATTTGAGCGCGTAGAACTGCCTGTTGATGAAGCAATTGCGGAAATGGAAAAACGTGGGCAAGCCTATAAGGTTGAGCTATTGCAATTGCTCAAGGAAAAGGGCAGCACCGCCGTTGCCAAAGAGACAGGCGATGCTGATGTGGTGGATACGGATGCGAGCGGTGGTGTTACCAGCGTTTCCTTCTACAAAACGGGCGATTTCGTAGATTTGTGTCGCGGGCCCCATGTGGATAGTACGGTACAAATCGGGGCGTTCAAGCTTATGAACATCGCGGGGGCATATTGGCGCGGAAATGAGAAGAATAAACAATTGCAACGCCTGTATGGGGCGGCTTTTGCCACCAAAGAAGAACTAGACCAGTATTTATGGCAACTGGAAGAAGCTAAGAAGCGCGACCATCGCAAGCTAGGTCAGGAACTTGATATTTTCGTCATTTCCGATGAGGTAGGTCCGGGCTTACCGCTATGGATGCCTAACGGTACGGTACTGCGTGACGAGTTGGAGAGATTGTCCAAGGAAGAAGAACGTCGGGACGGTTACTACCGCATTTCTACGCCCAATATTACCAAAGCCAAACTCTATTATCGCTCCGGTCACTTGCCTTTCTACCGCGAAGATATGTATGCGCCTATGATTATTGACGATGAGGAATATTTTCTCAAGCCGATGAACTGTCCTCACCACCACCAGATTTATCTGGCACGCCCCCACAGCTACCGAGATTTGCCGTTGCGTCTGGCAGAGTATGGGCAGGTATATCGCTACGAGCAGAGCGGAGCTCTCTCCGGTTTGATGCGGGTGCGCGGTATGGCGCAGAACGATGCCCATATCTATTGTCGCTTCGACCAAGCAAAAGAGGAATTTTTGCGGGTTATGAACCTACACTCGCGTTATTATAAGTTGTTAGGCATTGACGATTATTATATGCGCTTCTCCAAACCGGACTTGAACAAACTGGATAAATATGTGAACGAGCCGGAAAAATGGATTGAAGCCATGAACGTGGTCAAGGAAGCAATGGACGAATCGGGTTTGCCCTATATCGAAGCAGAGGGCGAAGCAGCTTTCTACGGACCGAAGATTGACTTTATGATTAAGAGCGTTATCGGTACGGAGTATGCCATTTCCACCAATCAGTTAGATTTCCTCGCAACCGAGCGGTTCGGGTTGGTTTATACGGGCGAGGATGGCAAGGAACATCCGGTGTACGTGATTCATCGCGCTCCGCTTGGTTCTCATGAACGCTTTGTTGCCTTCCTGATAGAGCATTTCGCGGGCGCTTTCCCTGTGTGGCTTGCTCCGGTGCAAGCGGTGGTCATCCCCATCGCTGACCGCCATAACGAGTACGCTCGCAAGGTTTATGAGACGCTCTTTAACTCCGATATACCGAATGCTATCGGTGGTATGCGTGTCGAACTGGATGATGCCCGCGAGTCGATGCAGAAGAAAATACGCAAGGCGCAACTCCAGAAAATCCCTTACATGCTGGTAGTTGGCGACAAGGAAGCCGAGCAGGGCGCGGTGGCGGTGCGTTTACGTAATAACCAAGATTTAGGCTCTATGCTTTTGGATGAGTTTGTAGCGCACGTGCGCGAGCGGGTAGTAAACCGCTCTCCAGAGCTTTAAGCTATCAGAAAGTACAAAAGAAAGGCGGTAGGCAAAAACCTACCGTTTTTTTCTATAAAACAGTTTGTTCAAGCCCTGCTGCTATCAATGGTTTGGTTCTTCATCTCCATCGGTTTGCTTTGGAATAGAGACGGGTTTTAAAAGTTGCTGATAAAGGTCAGTAGTAGCTGGGTCCGGCGCAATGTCCAATTCTTGTCTTAGCGTTTCAGCACACAGCCGATAATAATTGATTGCCTCTGCATGCTTGTCGCAAGCAGCCTGCAAGCGCATAAGCATACGATAGGTTTCTTCATCCAGAAGATTTTGCTTGAGTAATAATTCTGCATACATGATAGCGGTCACGCAATCTCTTATTTGTTCATAATATACCGCCAGCCTTCTAACTGTTCTGACATAAATTTTAGCGAGGCGCTCACGCTCAGGTATTACCCAGTCATCATAAATGTCGGGTAGCAACTCCCCGCCGTATAGCTTTACCGCCCGTTCAAGGTGAAGAACGGTTTCGGTTTGGTTTCCGGCATGTTCCTCTTTATTGGCACATGCGACCTCTTGTTCAAAACTGGCTGTATCTAATTCTAACGTGTAAGCGTCATTCCACTTTATTTGAGTATGCTCAATATGGAAGAGTTGTTCCGATTCTGGGAAAACGGCACGTAACCGAAAGAGTAACCCTCGCAGGTTGGCTAATCCATGTGCTTCGGTAGATTCAGGCCATAAAAGTGAGGCGAGTTGTAAGCGTGAATGTGTTGAATTGAAATAAAAAACCAAGTATGCCAGCAACGATTTGAATCTTAAGGAAGTGGTAAGGGCTAGAGGCTGGTTAGCCATCACAATTAGGAAATCCCCTAACAGTCTGACTTTGACTACTGATGTCATACTTTAAACCTCAAGTTTACCAAAGTTTCCTTTGTAGCATCGCGCTAAAAAAGCAACATTAATTCCAGTATGTACCAGTTTTGGAATAATTTCAATGGTTAAAAATATAGAATCCTATTTTGTGTAACGCTTTTATAACGCTTTAAACGTTAAGATGGAACTGTAAAGCAAGCATATAGTGAAACATATCCTTCTATTTTCGCCACAAAAATGATTTTAAGTCTTACAACTGAGCTTATTTTGATTAAAAATCCTTGAATTACCATAGATATTGGGAAGATTCCTAGTAAGGAAGGTTTACAATGGCAGGCTATGAATTGGAATTGGCGAAAATGAAGCAAGCTGAATACCGCGCCCAATCTGCTAAAGATGCGCTGGGGGATGAGGTATTCAAACTTGAAAGACGGAATAGCCCGTTATGGTGCTGGATTAAGAATTTGTTCCATTCTAAAATTGGTTACCACCCCACTAGTTCTACTTCAATAAAGCAGGGGCAATAGCAGCGGTGGTAGCTTAGTCAGGAAAGAATAACCTGATGGTAATGTTTCGGCAGTAGGCAAAAAACCTACTGCCTTTTTATTTTTGAGGCTGTAATTAACTTGCCATGTTAGGGCGCATGGCTATACAATACAGCCATTCGCAGCTTACCTAAAACTAATCGGACGGAAGGAATAAAAATGGGTTTTTTTGTTGGAATACTTAAATTTACAATCGGTGTAGGTGTAGGCGCTTCAGTTGGGGCTGCCGTAGCAACCTTCATCGTGACGCGCGATGGCGGACAAACCCTAGAACAGCTAAAGGGTTTAGTGCAAGAAGTAGCAAGCGGCGCAAAAGAAGCCTATCAGGAAGAGCAAACGCGCCAAACTGACCGCCGTCAGCAATTGATTGGCGATGCGAGTGCAGCGAGAAATACTCGTAAGGCTGAGAAAAAAGACAAATAACCCCTTTTCTGGGAGCTATTTCTTTTGCAAGATGATTTAAAACGCCTCAATAGCGCTTTCGCCTCTTTGGCGGCAGGACGCAAGAATACTGCGCTGCGTTTGCTTTCCACTGTGGTTGCAAAAGAGCCTGCCAACCAGCAGGCATGGTTATATTTGTCTCTGGCGCAACCGCGTGAAAAGTCTCAGCAAGCGTTAAATCAGCTTTTAAAGCTTAATCCTGACCACCAGGCTGCTCTAACGCTATCTCGCAAGTTGAAAGAAACCCCCGAAGCTGAATTATTTCTCTCTGATATTTTATCCGAAGCTGAAATTGCTGTTCTGGCAACAAGCAATGAAGCTAACACATCGATTCGTAAAGCGGGGAGACCTTCCCGCGCAAACAAGGCTAAAGCTGTTTTAGCGGAGGGTGGCAACCCTATTGAGTTTGTTGAAGCTACTACTGGAATTACGGAAACAGAATTTGAAGAACCTATTGTTGAAAAAGAAGCGGTTGCACAACAAACCCCTGCTTTTGAACCTATTATTGCACATAATGATGAGCTTTTACCGGCATTAGGAGAAATAAGCGAACCTATTACCTTTGAAACGGCTCATGACTTTTTCTTTGAGCAGGAAATAGAACAACAAAAAAATAGCCCTGTCGCTACTCCAATTTTGCAAATCCCCGCTAAAACAGCATCACCTCCGCAAAAATCGGTTATTACCGTCTCGGCTGATTCGTCAGTATCTGCTGCTCTAGATAATGATGCTTTTTGGCAACGTGCTGCTACTCAATTCAATTCGCCCTATGCTTTGCGTGGAGTCGGGAAGCTACACCCACGTCCGGTGCGCCGTACCCGTGTGCATAGTCGTACTTTTGTTTCTGTCACTAATTTCGGGTTGCTACTGATTATGCTGGCAACCATTATCCTACTGATGTATCTTTACCTGCTGTTTTTCTAGAAATCCAAATGCCTCAACGCTACCTCGATTTTAGCCAAGACTACCAAATAAATCGTTTGCGGTGGGCTATCTATCTTGCTCATCTTCTTTTAAATCTATTTCGGGTTTCCTTAAATATGGATTTGGCACATAATGTTGGTTGTTTTCGCTAGAGCTACGCTGGCGTAAATTGTGTAAGGTTTGGCTTGCGATTGTAGCAGGTTTAAACTGTGAAAGGTTCAATAATGCTGCTATCTGGCGAGATACTACCAGATATAGCAATCCCATAAATAGAACAGATGATAAAGCCACCCACTCGGCTATTCTTTGACCTAATGCGATAATAAGGTCAAAGATAGCATGGGTGATTACTGCCAGTATAAAACCGACAACAACTCGCTTCCTTGCTGTTGTCCTCAAATGATCGAATTTGGCGAGTCCAAGCGCTGCGCCCCACATTGCGGAGAAAAGCACATGACCGAGCGTGCTAACAGGTCCCCGCAGCAGGATAATTAAAGGACCTTCATTAATTATAAAGAAAACATTTTCAAAAGTCGCAAAACCTAGCCCACTTGCCGCCGCGTAAATAATACCGTCAACCGGTTCGTTGAAAGCAGGATTGCGGTAAGCCAGAAAATAAGTTATCGCCAACTTGCCCAACTCTTCGGTTAAAGATACTATTAATAGATAGAAGAGTATTACCGACAGAATATTTCCACTTTGACTTAGCGGGGTATTACCCTGTTTTCCAGCTTGATCTACCGAATATTCAAACAAGCCGATTAGCAATGAAAGCGGTATTCCACAAATAAAAACAAAAGCCAACAAGCGTTTGGGTTCTTTTTCGTATTTATCTTGGCGATAATACCACCACATCCAAAATAATCCGGGTAGCAGAGAAGCGAGAAAGACAATGATAAATTCCATCTGCGCTCCTGCCCGGTTTTAACGCGGTAAGAATAAGGCTGTCATAAGAAGAATTGTAGGAAGCGAAAAGAAGAAGCTGGAAAAAACTGCTGCACTGGTAAATTCTTCGTCCAATTTGTACTGGTTGGCGTAGGCAAGACAGAGAATGATAGCCGGAGTTGAGGCGTTTAGTAAAATTACGCCCTGTGCCATCTGGTCGTCTTGTAACAAGATTTTGGCAAGTACAATTGCGATGATCGGAGAGACTAGCAATTTGATTAGGTTCAGCGCAATGATAGAAGGTAAGATACTACCGATATTTTTCCAAACGATAGTCACGCCTACCAAGAACATCATTAACGGTAGAGTTACCGCTCCCAGCGTATCAAGGGTAGCAGTTATAAAGGTTGGCAAGTCGTCCTTATAGAAGATTAGAGCCAGTACCAACCCGATAAAAGGTCCTGAACGAGGGATTGCCAGCAGGGTTTGCCAGCCAAAGCGCCCGCCTTCGCCATAGAAAGAAGCAATAATCACGCCCATTGTTACGAGTAGAGTTAGGCTGCCGATTTCGCTATAAAAGGCGTGAGGTAGGATTCCTTTGTCACCGTATATGCCCTTGACCAGCGGCAAGCCCACAAACCCGGTGCTACCGAAAGTAGCGGTTAGGATAAAAGCGCCCATTTGGCGGCGTTGTAATTTGAGGATACGCCCTAAACTCCACGCCATCAGCCCGCAAAAGACGATTACCAGCAAGGCGATAAGCGAAACTTTGAGGACTTCTGGGGAGATGGGTTTATCTCTGGTTTTTTTTATGCCGTTGAAGATAACAGCGGGAAGAAAGACGTTGTTAATCAGTGGCGGGAAAATGCGCTTGGCATCTTCTGGACGTAACCATTGGGCAGCGCGAACACCTGCTCCGACCATCACTAAACCGAAGACGACTATGATTGTTTGGAAAACTTGGTCAAAATTACCCATTTAGAGCAAAAACCGCTCACTGCTCCATTTCTATAAAGTCTGGAAAGACATATTTTATGGGGTCGCTAATTGTTTTTTGCAACTCATCGAGCATTATGAGAATAATTTTGACACCGCTCAGGTTTACGCCCCGTTTTTGTGTCAGAAATTGAACAAATTGCAATTTAAAAATGTCGTTCTGGGAATAACGGCGGCGTTGGGTTTTGGTGCGAAATGGTACAACTAACTCTTGTTCTTCATAGATGCGCAAGGTGCGAGGGTGTAATTTCAGGATGTCTGCTGCAATGCTAAGCGGATATACTGCTTTATCCGGGTTGATGCGAACTTCAAACCCACTTCCGGGATTGGGGTTTTTACTTTTGCGACCTCGTCTTTTTATTTCTGTTTCGTGGGTCGTACTAATATTTTCCACCCCGTTAGCTGGAAGATTTTCCGGTGCATTAGTATTTACGCTGCTTTTAATCTCTAGTGGCTGCGTTCTAGGACGACCTCGTCCCCTTTTAGGGATAGAATCTACAGGCTGGGGAACGTTGGTCTTATTTACTTCCATAGTCTGTCCGCTTTCATCGCCTGACTCATACGGAACTTTTAGGATAGGGAGCAGGCTTAAAATTTAAAAATGCACCAAACATCAGGAATTTTGAGCGAATGTTGGAATTAAAACAGTTCGCCAAATTTAACATAATGACTTATTACTGTCAAGACTAATAGCAAAAGGCATATCAAAAAAACAGTATATAAGCCTGTCACTTTTGTTATCATTATTATGAGCAATTATAAAATAAATTGAGTGGTTCTACACGCCGTTTTTTCTCCCGCGCCTTCTTCTTTGATTGGGTATTTCGTTTTCATTATGGTTACTATCGAATTCATTAGATAATAACGAGGGTTCGGCTTTGCCTAGAACAATATTTTTCAGAGTATTGCTGGCGGTAAAGCCGGGAGTCTGGGTTTGGGGTATTACAATGCGTTCTTTGGTATGAGGATTTACCCCCTGCCGTTCGCGCCGAGTACGCACTTCAAAAGTGCCAAAGCCCGTCAGCACTACTTTGTCTCCGTTGCGAAGGCTGTGGGCAATCAGTTCAATCGTGGCTTTGACGACCTGATTAACCTGTTTTTGAGGGAGAGAAGTTTCACGGGCTATTTGTTTAATGAACTCATTCTTGTGCATGGCTTACCTAGCCTCCCAAAAAATACTAACTGCATAGCTTCAGAAAAGTAATAATGAGGATTCGCGAAGGATTTAGGTCTTCTTGAAACGAGGTTATGCTTTAACGGAATAGCCGGAGTCTTTATAGTTAATATAGCTTATAATTCCGGCTATTACCACACCCATCACTAATAAAAGGAAAAACGCTAAAAGCGTATAAGATTCAAATGTTACTCCTACAACTAGGTCTGAAGGTTTCAAAATAGCTTTGAAAGGCGCTACTAACGGCTCTGTCAAGTTATATATAATATTTTGTGAAACAGCTAAGAGCTTGAAAATAAAACGAACAAGTAGTAAAGAGCCGATTAGACTTAACAAAGCATAAACTATTCCAATTATGCTGGGTTGCTTCATAGGCTTTTTGTTAACGTCTGCGTCGTTTGCGATAGAACCCAAATCCTGATACCAGAAAAACCCCTCCTAGCACACCCCTTACTATCGGTAGATCCTCAATTGTAGGTTCAAAATCGAATTGCGGTAAAGGTAGCTCGATTAAAATAACAACTCCTAGAAATGCTAATATCAATGCTCCAAAAAAACCGAAATCGGGCGCAGCGCCTGCAATTAACTCACCTAGAAGTGCAGCTATGGCAGCTAGAAACAGCAGCGCAAAAAGTTGGGGCAAAGTAGGTGGAAGTTGCAGCATGTTTCGGGATTCGCTCACTACCGTTTGCTGCGGTAAATAATAAAAACCTTATTATAGATAATTTAGGTTTATGATTTGTCAGATATTTAGAAAAGCTCATTGCAAAACCTTATTTCCTCAAAATCATAGCAAAGGGGTATAGCTTTGTCAATCATTACTCGCGTCTATAGTCACGCGAATGAATTGAAGTGAGTTCATACGCAACTCTAACAATGTAGCGCTATATATAGTATAGATTCAGTGATAGAATCAAAAAGTAGACCGGAGTTATAAGACCGTAAGGTGGCAAAAAACGGTATCCGGTAGTGTTGTTTTAATAAATGGGGCTGACAGCCACGTCGGTTTCGGAAAGGACATTAACATGAGCGACAGATTTAATTTACCGCCCAACTGGCAGGATATGTTCGGGCAATTTGTTCGAGAAGGGCAAAACTGGCTTGGTAAGATTGAAACCTCGATGAACAGTTCTATGCCTCGTCCCGATCAGGTTGAAATTGAAGAAGAAGATGAAGGTTCAGGAGGAGACGGAGACACTCCCCCCAAAGCCCGTAAGCACGACAGCAAGCCTTACATCGGGCAACGCTGGGAATATAAGGTAGCCTACGTGAACTTCAAAGGGCAAATCAGCGCAGAAGGCGAGCAACTATTAATTGGTAGAGGTGAGCGTCGGAGTACCTTCGTTCGCAAATTTTTGGACGAGTTAGGAGCAGAAGGCTGGGAATTATCCGGTGTCAGTCCACTAGGTGTTACTGAGAACAGCTATTTTGTATTCAAGCGACCTACCACCCGTGTGGCAGAATCGATTGAACGCAAGGTAGAAGCTAAGGAAGAAACTACTACGGAAGACGACGTTTTATAAATTCTGATTGAAATGCTTCGGGGGATTTTTATATACCCGGAGCATTTTTTATTGCAAACTTGTGCGGCGTATTGTATTGGTAGAGACTTACCCTCTTTGCGCCACCAAAAGAAGTTGTACCCAGACAAAAGAGTTAAAAACCTTCGAGGAGGTATAGATGGGTCACGCAGTAGATGGTATTGAGCCTTGCCCTAAAAGCGAACGGGAAGATGTGCAATGTATGTGTGGAATTGAAATAGAGACGGTTGCGGGGAAAGTTACACATGTAGGAGTAATTCCTAACTCCAGATGTCGCCTTTGCACCGGAGTTTCCGATCATGACCAATACGAAATCTTCCGCATGGGTGTGCCATGGGGTGTAATAGTTTGTAATGTTTGCATGCTAATCTGCGAAGAGTATTAAGCTTCCTGTTCGAGATGCTTTGCCCAAACTTTCGTAGCCGATGGGTGAGAATAATCAATGCGTCCGAATAGATTGTAATGGTATATTCCATCCAACACATGATTTTCCGCGCCGGGCATATAAGCTCCGTCTATCGTTATAAAACCGTCACCCCATTGGTTAGGGTTTTCAGGCCATTGCAGTTTGTAAGACTGGTAGGCGAAACGCTCTGCCGGAGAACCGTGGCGACGCGGGAATATACTTTTCCCAATCGCTGCTACGTAAGTGATGTCGGGATAGTATGCGCCGGGGTAATATTTGTTGGCATATGCCGCGCTTTTTGTTGCCCATGGTTCTTTGGTGGTGTAGGGCGAGCCTAAGCTTATTAACCCACGTACAAAACGATGCCCGTTACACTTCAACCCACCGTAGGGTCTTTCACCCATCCACAGGCGCCCAATGCGCCCTCCTGCGCTGTGTCCAATCAGCCAAACTTTTTCTGCGCCGGTACTTTGGATGGCTATTTTTATGACCTTTGCCAGATCTACTATTTGGGGTTGAAAACTTTCATCACGGGTGAGCGCCCATTTCAGTCTTCCAACCGATGAGACAAAGACTTTTCGAGAATAGGGTGGTTTGCTCAGCGCTTTAATCCAAGGAAGGTAATCGCCGGGTTCAGTTAGAAAGCCGCCTGCTATTACAACTGGTTCATTCATAATTTTTTCTCGCTCACAAGTTTTGCCAACATTTCTTCAATCCGGTTTAATCGCTTTTCTACCCCTGTAAAACGTTCTGCCAATGCGGCTAACTCGATGTTTCGCGCTGTCTCATGGGCTAAAACCAACTGACCCATGTCTTCGATAGCGCGTGCTACTGTTGCGTTATAATCCACCTGCTGTTGCAGGATAGGCTTAACATACCAGCGAGTCGAAATATTGTTAAAACGTTCGCGTAAGGCTGCCACAAAGGGTATGCGGCTATTGAAAGACTTTTCCTCAACCAACCAACCTTTTTTCACATCGCTCAGGCGGGATGGTAGCCTTTCTAACACAGGATTTTCATCATTCACAATAATTTCATCCTTATTATCAAACACTTGCCACGAATGAGCAAGTGTTTGATATACTTTGATACTGGCTGATAAGTCTAGGCTGGGAGGGGTTATGGCAATACGCTTGCTTTCCTCCGCTATGAACTCGGTGAAGAATTGCTGTGCGTTAAGGTGTTTCTGAGCAAGCTGTAGCCGGTTACGGTGCAGTAATTCATAATAACTGCTTTTGCGCCCAAAGCTCGTACCCTCGTAATGATAGGCTACCGCGTCTGCTTCATACCAGATTTTCCAACCCAATTTGCCTGCGCGTAGGCACAAATCCACATCCTCGTAATAGCCGGGGTGAAAAGCAAGGTCAAAACCGCCCAACGTTTGTACTATTTCCCCGCGTATTGCCAGCGCTGCACCTGTTACAAAATCTACTTCGCCGCTTTCATCCCAGCGTCCGTCATCCTCTTCGCCGTATCCGAAATGGGAACCCAAGAGGCTTCCATGCATAATCAACCCGCCCGCATGCTGGATTTTGCCCTCTTTGGTTAGCAACTTGCAACCGGCTATGCCAATTTCGGGGTTTTTGGAGAAAGGCGCAACAAGTTTTCCCAGCCAATCCGCCGGAAAACTCATATCAGGATTGAGAACTATATAAAGCTCACCCTCCAGATGCTGCCAGCCGTAGTTAGCGCCTCCGCCATAGCCGAGATTTTCAGGGGCGGGTAGCCATTTCAGACCACTTTTTAGGAAGGGCTTTATTGTATTATGGGTACGCTGTTGCGCCGCGTTATCGTCGTTTTCAACCACTGCCACTTGCGTTTGAGCAGGGTAAGCCGCACAATTTTCTAACAGCGTTTTAAGACATTCCGGCAAGTCTGCTGCGGAATCATAGCTGACTATCACGATTGCCAATGCAGGAAAATCGCTCATTCTGCTCCACTTTTCGTTTGTTGAAGCTCTCTCAAATATTTCTCGGCGCTCTGTTTCAATTCGCCATTGGTAGAAGTCTGAAGAAACTCTGTAAAATCAGCCACCGCATGCTCACGGTGTCCTGACAATTTGTAAACCTCGCCTCGCCGGAATAATAAAGACAGATTGGGCTTTAGCTTTAAAGCTTCGTTCAGGTTCTGGATAGTAAGGTCATATTCTTGAATAGCGAGATATGCTTCAGCCTGATCTTTCAAAGCAGCCAGCAAACCTATATGTGCCAGAAAGTCTTTAGGGGAAAGCTCAAGCGCTTTGCGGAAAGTATCAATTGATTGATTGTACAGACGTACCGCGCCTGCCGAGTCTGGTTGTATGCCTTCCTTTGGGTTTAATAGGCTAGTTGCTTCGGATGATAGCCTTGCCCCTTCTTTTGCCAGATGCGCTGCGTATGCCAGATTATCAGTGCGTGGGGCAAGCTCAGTCAAGTATTTCTGGGCAGATTCGCGCAGATACTCTACTTTGCCGTAGCGCAGATACTGAGTCAGGTCGTTGCGAGCAGAAGAACGGTCGTCAATTTTCAGGTGACTCATTGCGCGATAATAATAATCTTCTGCCAGCGCGGGATTAAGGCGGATTGACTGTGTCAAATCAGTTACCGCTTCTTTGTACTTATGTATATAACGTTGCTGATGACCACGCTGACTGTAGGCATCGGCTAAAGCCTTTCGCGCTGCTTGCAAGGGTTCTTCTTCTTCGGTGGCGATTTCGAGCGTTTTCTTGAATATTGCCAAAGCTTCCCCGCAGTGGTGGATTGCCTGTTGCGGTGTAAGCGAAACCGAAGCTTCGTCCAAAAGACGATACCCATCCTTTAGCAGCTTATCGAATTCAGAGATGTTTTTTTCCAATTATGACACCCTCGCGCTTGTTTTTGCCACTATCCAAGTTTAGCTTATTCGTTAGCTCGTTGCAATCGGCTGAAATAAAATTTTATCCAGATATTTCCACAAACTGTGGAAAAATATTTACCTTTGCCGAAGTTGTGTTATAATTTAGCCCAAATATTTTTTCCTAAAATACCGTAACACTCTGAAAATCAGGTCGAAAAGGAGCAAACCAAGTATGAAGGTTAGTTGCCTGCAAGAAGAACTTAGCAAAGGCTTGTCGGTAGTCGGGCGTGCCGTTTCCACCAAGACTACGCTGCCGGTTTTAAATCATATATTGATTGCTACCGAAACTACCGATGATGGCGGGCGGTTAAAGCTGGCTGCGACTAATCTCGAAATCAGTATAACCTACTGGGTATCGGCACAGGTGGCTGAACCGGGCGAAATCACTATACCGGCGCGTCTTCTTTCCGAATTTATTTCCCAATTGGGCAATGAACGTGTACATATGAGCCTTGACGAGCAAACCCTTTCGCTCAATGTGCGTAGCGCTCGTTATGAAGCCAATATAAAAGGTATTCCCGCAGAGGATTTCCCAGCCCTACCAAATGTAACCAATCCCGGCAACAGTGCCGAAATCGCCTCCAACGTATTCCGGGAGTCGGTAAAGCAGGTGGCGTTTGCTGCCAGCACCGATGAAACTCGTCCGGTATTGACCGGGCTTTATGCCAGCTTCAGTGGCGATAAAGTCACTATGGCGGCAGCGGATAGTTTCCGGCTTGCGGTTAAAGAAGCCTCTTTGCTATCTTCGGTAAGCAATAATTTTAGTATAATTCTGCCTGCTCGTGCCATGCAAGAGCTTTCCCGTATTGTCAGTGACGATGATTCACCGATTGAAATAAGCGTTACCGCCAATAGGAGTCAGGCTTTGTTCAAAGCGCAAGGAATTGATTTTACCAGCAGCTTGATTGAAGGCAGTTTCCCAAATTTCCAACATATAATTCCAAAGCGGTTTGATACCCGTACCTTGATTAATACTGCCGATTTGCTCAAAGCTGTTAAGGTATCAAGTTTGTTTGCGCGGGATAGCGGCGGCAATATAATTCGGATGTCGGTTACTCCGGGCGAAGATGTAACTCCCGGTAGCGTTATGCTGACTGCCAACGCGGCGGAAGTGGGCGATAACCGTAATGAGCTTGAAGCGACTGTAGAAGGACAGCCCGCCCAGATTGCCTTTAATGCCAAATATTTAAACGATGTATTGGATGCAATAAACACCGCGCAGGTAGCCATCGAACTCCAATCTCCTAGCAATCCGGGTGTTATCAAGCCCGTTGGAAAGGAAGATTACACCCACGTGATTATGCCGATGCACCTCGCTAATCGCTAGAAATTTGCAAATACTTAAAGAAGTAGAAAATGGTTAGGGGCGCTGTTATGCGCCCTAATTTTACAGCAGCGAAAAAATGAGCCATACTCCAGAAAACGAAGACGCGCTATCGCGGCGGGTCGCTGAACTGCTACATCAGCTTGATTATCACAATTACCGTTACTATGTGCTGGATGACCCAATTGTCAGCGATGCCGAATATGACGCTTTATATCGCGAACTAAAGCAAATAGAGGAATCCCACCCCGAACTAATTTCAGAAGATTCGCCTACGCGCCGGGTGGGTACTTCTACCGCCCAGACCGATTTTGCTAAAGTGCGCCACCCTTACCCCATGTTGAGCCTGAGTAATGTGTTTAGCATGGAAGATTTGGTGCGCTGGGATACTGCCGCTCGCAAGTTCTTTCCCGGCAAGGTTGCATTTGAATATGTGGTAGAGCCTAAAATTGACGGGCTTTCGGTTGCGCTTACCTATGAAGATGGCGTGCTAGTTCGCGCCGCAACGCGGGGTGATGGCGCTATTGGCGAAGATATTACGCTGAATATCAAGACCATTAAGAGTGTACCGCTCAAGTTACGCCAATTAGAGGGTAAACCTATACCACGCCGCATTGAAGTTAGGGGCGAGGTTTATCTGGCGATAAAGGATTTTGAAGCATTGAATCGTGAACTGGCAGAAAAGGGGGAGAAGCTTTTTGCCAATCCGCGCAACAGCGCTGCCGGTTCTCTACGCCAAAAAGACCCAGCGATTACAGCTTCTCGTCCGCTTAGCATTTATCTATATAACCTTGGTTATATAGAAGATGGATTGGAAATTCAAACCCAGACTCAAGCACTCGAATATTTTCGGAAGCTTGGCTTCCGCACCGCTAAAGATATAAAGCTATGCCGTACTCTTGAAGAAGTGGAAAACTGCGTCAGAGATTGGTTGGCACGCCGCGACTCGCTCGATTTTGAGATTGACGGCGCAGTGATTAAGCTTAACGATTTCAAAACTCAGGAATTGCTGGGCTATGTAGGGCGCGACCCACGTTGGGCTACCGCTTATAAATTTCCGGCGCGAGAGGCTACTACCGTACTGAAAGATATAACCATATCGGTACGGCGCACGGGTAGCATTACCCCAAAAGCGGTACTTGAGCCTGTGCAAATCGGCGGTACTACGGTACAAAACGCTACACTTTTTAATGAAGATGAGATTCGTCGCTTGCACTTGAAAATCGGCGATACAGTATTGGTTAAACGCGCCGGAGATGTGATTCCCAACATTGTGAAGGTTTTCGAGGAGCGGCGCACCGGCAAGGAAACCGACTTCGAGATGCCCCCAAAATGCCCTAGTTGTGGTTTCCCAACGCGCCGTGACCCTGAATACGCGGTTTTATACTGTACCAATAACTCGTTTGATTGCCCGGATCGCACCCGTGATTGGATTAACCATTTCATCCAGACGATGGGTATGGAAGGGTTGGGCGTAAAAATAACCAACCGTTTCTATGATGAAGGCTTTATCCGAGATTTTGCCGATATTTACAGCCTTAAAAAAGAACAGTTGATTTCCCTTGAGCGGTTCGGAGAAAAGCTTGCCGACAAGTTGCTGGCGCAAATTGAGGAAAGCAAACAGCGCCCGCTCTCGCAACTGTTGGCAGCTTTGGGAATTGAGGGTATTGGGCAGAAAGCGGCTGAAATGCTGGCGCAGCGTTTTAAGAGCCTAGCTCGCTTAAGGGCTGCAAGTACAGATGAAATTGCCGAGATAAAAGGCATGGGTAAGGTTGCGGCACTAAGCATTGTGGCTTTCTTTACCGATACGCGCAACGCCGCGTTGGTGGATAAACTTCTGGCTTTTGGGGTGCGTGCTGCCGACCCTGATGATAGCGATGAGAAAAGCGGCAAACCCCTTTCCAATATGACCTTTGTGTTGACCGGAAAATTGCTAAACTATACCCGGCAATCGGCTGAGGAGTTGCTCAAGCGCAAAGGTGCTACTGTGGGCAGTTCCGTAAGCAAAAATACAACCTATGTGGTTGCGGGTGAGGATTCCGGTAGCAAACTGGCAAAAGCTCAGGCGCTCGGAATAAAGATCCTATCTGAGCAAGAATTTGAAAAATTGGTCAACGATTAATTAGGCAGTAGTCGGAAAAGTATCTTTGAAGAATCTTTGTGGTAAACCGTCCTGATTTCTTTGAATTTAACTTATGCCGAATTTTGTATTATATACTTTGGAGAAAAAATGGCATACAGCGAACCTGTAAAATTGGATAGCCCTGTGGTGAAGGTGCGGCAAATTGCCCGTCTAGCCCAATTGATTCTTGATTTGCGGAACGAGTACGAACAACGCTTACGCCCCGATACTCTTAGCCAGCTCAAGCAACGTGCTGCCGAACTTAATACGCTGGCGCAGGAACTTGTTGGCGAAGTGTCCCAACTTTCCGAGAATCAGGAAAAAGGCTCTAAATAACTTTCTGCTAGTATCTTACCAATTTTACCGGCTGTTATTTCCCCGGTTTTTTAGAAAAAGGCATAAACCATGTGATTTTTTTGTTATAACCTACGTTTTAATAAGTAGAAACCTAATGACACTATCGGTTAATGGAATAATTATTAAACGCAGGAGCAAACAAATGAAATCTCCAAGTTTTTTTTCGTCACGTCGTCGCTTGTTCCTTTACGGCTCAGTGGTATTGGTCGTGATACTGGTTATTTCAGCGGTATTGGGCGTGATTTTGAGTCCTCAAACGGGTAGCGTATTTAGTTCGACTCAAAAGAGTCTTGGCTACGTCCCACAGTCCACCTCAGCAGCCGGGTCAGCAGCTAAAGCGCCCGTACCTGCTTCTACCAGTAGCTCAACTTCTACAGGCTCTGGTAGTTATAATATTGGCACAAGCGCCAACCAGATGATAATCCGTAATGCTACTCTGAGTGTCACGGTGGAGAATATGGAGAAGTCGCTGGCTGATATTCGGGCGTTGGTGGCGCAGCAGCAAGGTACAGTATTCAGCAGCAATACCACCGTCCGCGATGATAAGACTTATGCCACGCTTGTATTGCAAATACCCTCAGTTGCGTTTGATGACACGATGATTCGCCTACGCGCTTTGGTTTACAAGGTAGATAACGAAACTACCACTAGCCAAGATGTGACCGAAGAATACGTTGATTTAGACTCGCAAATGCGTAACCTTAAAGCAACCGAAGCTCAGTTGCTAGAGTTGCTGAAAAAGGCTACCAACGTGAATGAAACGCTGACAGTACAGCGCGAATTGACCAGCGTGCGCGGCGAAATCGAGCGGAGGCAGGGGCGAATGAGCTATTTGGAGAAGAAAAGCGACTATTCGCAGGTAACGGTCAATCTTTCGCCCAAAGGCGCAGCCTCCGTAATTAAAACGGGTAACAACTGGGACTTCGGCTTGATTTTATCGGATGCATGGGAAGGCTCTTTGCGAGGTTTGCAGGGTCTGGCAACTGTAACTGTAACCCTAGCGCTATATGGCATCTGGCTTGTGCCATTGATGGGGCTAGTCTTTTACTTCGGCAGGAAAATATATCATCGCCTATTCCACTCACCCGCTTCAAAGCAAACTAATTAAATCGAGTAAGGCTGGACTGAGTACAAATAAAATTGTTTAGCCCAGCCTTAACAATACAATAATAAAGCTATTTATCCACAATTGACCCTCGTTTTCCACAGAATATCCCCATTTATCCACATTATGGAAAGCAGATTGCGGCTTAGGCTTAAAGCTGTTAAAATTAACCTACTTTATTGGGATAATTTAATATATAAAGAAGCTTCAGGTTTTGAAGAATAAAATTATCGCAATTGCGAATCAAAAAGGCGGTGTGGGCAAAACCACTACTGCCGTAAGTCTTAGCGCAGGCTTAGCCGCCGATGGCTACCGTATATTGCTGGTAGATAGCGACCCACAGGGGAATGCTACCGGTAGTCTTGGTATTAACAAGCGCGAACTGGAAGTATCGCTTTACGAGGTACTGGTGGGCGAAAGTACCGCTACTCAGGCAATACTGCCTTCGGGTAGGGAAAGGCTGGAACTGTTACCCGCTTCAGTAGAATTGGCGGGCGCAGAAGTAGAGCTTACCACTTTGACCGAGGATGAGCGTGCTTTTCGTTTGAAAATGGCGCTGGAGCCGGTACGCTCTCGTTTTGACTATATCCTGATTGATTGCCCTCCTTCGCTGGGTCAAATAACTGTGAATGCGCTGACTGCTGCTGATGGTGTAATCATTCCGATCCAGTGTGAATATCTGGCGTTGGAAGGCTTGACTCAGCTAAAAAATACAATTGATTTGGTAACAGCCGCGCTCAACCCCCGGCTTACCATTTTTGGCATCATTATGACGATGTATGACGGACGTACCAACCTAGCATTGCAAGTGGTTGAAGAGGTCAAAAAGTATTTTCCGGAGCAAATATTCAATACGGTTGTGCCGCGTAGTGTGCGCTTGAGTGAGGCTCCCAGTTTCGGGCAGTCTATTTTTGAATATGACCCGAATAGTCGAGGGGCTCAGGCGTACAAAATTCTGACACGCGAGATGGTAGCACGCATTAAGTAGAGGGGCAAGAGATGGCTAAGGCAAGAGGTGGTCTGGGTCGCGGGTTGAACGCACTGATACCGGGGGCAATTCCTGCTCGTGAGGTGGAAGAAATAAAACCATCCCTCGAAGATGAGAGCGAGGAATCCATTACTTCTGATTCGATTTCTGACTCTCCCTCTGAAAATGCCTTGAGCAAATTGTCAGAAGTTCGCAAAATCGGTTTATTAACTGTACCTATTACCAGTATTGCGCCTAACCCCTACCAGCCGCGTAAAAAAATTGACCCAGATGTGCTGGAAGAACTTGCCAATTCAATTCGGGTACACGGTTTGGTGCAACCCCCGGTGGTAAGTTATAACCCCGATTACGACCCGGATTATCTGGAAGAGACTCTTACAGATGGTGACGGGGTTAAGAAAGAGCATCGCGCCCGTTACCTGTTGATTGCTGGAGAACGTCGCTGGCAAGCTGCCAAACTGATTGGGCTTACCACTATTCCGGTTGTTGTCAAAGAAACAACACCTTTACAGATGCTGGAACTGGCAATAGTTGAGAATATCCAACGTGCCGACTTGAACCCACTTGAAGAGGCATACGCCTATCGCCAACTGGTAGATGAATTTCGCCTCACTCAAGAACAGGTGTCGGAGAAAGTCGGTAAAAGCCGCACCGCCATTACCAATTCACTGCGCTTGCTGGATTTGCCTAAAGAAATTCTCGATGCCTTGAGTGATAATCTGTTCACGGAAGGACATGCCCGTGCCTTGCTAATGGCAAAGGATAATCGCGACAGGTTGCGCTTAATGAACTTGATTGTTGAGAAAGCTATGAGCGTGCGCCAGACTGAGGAAACAGCCCGCCGGATGAATACAGCCCACGCTGCCCGCGCTTATAATGATGAAATAGACCCCGATAATCGCCAAAAGCAGCGCATCTCCGAGCTTGAAACCAGCGCCCTTGAGCAAAGATTCCGTGACGCGCTTAGCATGCAGGTCGAATTAACCCGTAGTAAGCGAGGGGGCAAACTGGTGGTTCAATTTTATAGCGAAGAAGAGCTTGAGTGGCTTTATCGGCGCATAACCGGAGAAGATTTTGGTATATAACTTATGACCCAAACTATCCTAACTGCTTCCTCTGATTTTATCAGCACTGCCCTTGAAGAACTGTGTGAAGCCGATCCTGCCATTACAGTCGAAAAGCTACTTGGAGACGGCGTTTCGCTAGTAACAGGTCCCATGCCCTTTGAAACCCTCTCAACGCGCTTGCAAAAGCTTGAGCCGGTATTCTTGCGGCATATCTGCCCTGTCTGGCTGATTCATAAGCTGCGTGAGCGGGAAGAATTAGCTGCTCTCACCCAAGTTTTGGTAGAATTGCCTGCTACCGCCCGTTTGCTATCTGAGGGAGTTTCTTTTTCGGTACAGGCTCGCTTTTTGGGCGAAGACCCACAGCACGTTTTAACCGCTTACGCCATCAAAGAGGGCATATCCCAAAAGATAATAGCCAAATTTGGCGCAATTGAGAATATCAAAACGCCGGAAGTGGTAGTTTCGGTGGCGGTTTATGAAGCTACTGCCTATGTTGGTATTTCAAAAGTAAGCCAGAATTTGAGCGATTGGGCGGGCGGTATGCGCCGTTTTTCCCGTGAGTCGCAACAAATCAGCCGTGCCGAGTTTAAATTGCTGGAAGCAATGGATATTTTCGGGCTAAAATTGCCGGATTCAGGTAGTGCGCTTGACCTTGGCGCTGCGCCGGGTGGTTGGACTCGTCTTTTGCTCAAAAATGGGTTACAGGTGGTAGCGGTTGACCCCGCAGAATTAGACCCACGTCTGAATTCCTATACAAACCTGCGCCATTTCCGTGGGCATGCTGCCGATTACTTACGATTGGCACAAAAGCAGAGACGCCGCTTTGACCTTATTTTAAGCGATATGAGGGTAGATGCACGCACTACTTCCGAGCTTATGGGGCAATTTGCCAACTTATTACCGCCCAGAGGTCATGGATTGGTTACTCTCAAACTACCTTTTGCATCACCTGCGCTTGACCCGGTATTGCATATGCGCCAAGCGCTTACCCTGTTGCGCCAAAGTTTCCGCCTTGTCCAAGCAAAGCATCTGTTCCACAATCGGCAGGAAGTCACCGTTTTTCTGGAGAAATAAAACTTTTTATTTCTTACAAATTGAATAAATCTATCATAGATAGTTGTTGCTCTTCAGTTCCTGATTTTGGCGGGTAAAATACTCCAATTATCAAGAAGGGGTTAGGAGCATTTTTGATATGGTATTGTAACGTTGTTCCCAAGAAGAAATAGAGATCATTTTTTGAAACAAAATCATCAAAATATTTTTTTCTTACAAGTTTATTTGCCTCATTCTCATCTCCAGTGAGAGCAAGACAATTCCAATAAAGAGCACCAATTTCCCAATCTTCTATCATTAGTTTTCTAGGGCGGGAATCTCTCTCGGTTAGAAATTCATAAGAATATTTATACGGTAATTTTCTAATAATTCTTCTTTCTTTACCTTGTCCTTTATCATCAAGGTCAAATAAATTGTACTGCAAAAGTTGCACGCGCCATTCATTTTTCCATTCGCGTTCGTCAGGTTCTACTATAAAATTAACGATTTCTTTTGGGCGTAATGTTGCAAGGGATTTTTTTCAACCCCTTTAGCTAATTGTAGTAAGTCTTTCATAGAGATGAAAACTTCACCAAGCACTAAATCTTTTCGTTTTCTCCATTCTAGTTAATTGTAATAGAGTCTTTGTTCTATTTAGAATATATCTTTTTATCGGTAAAAATGCAAATAGAATTTTTCTACTGAACTTGCTTAGGTGGCGAATCGCGTTCGATAGGCACGCCCGATTCTATCGAACGTACCTATGCTCATTACAGCTTTGTGGAAAAGCTGCTTTTTACTCCATAATCCATTTATCGGTGTCGCGTTCGTAGCTTACCAATTCTTCGGGTTTGAAGAAAAGATTGATTTCTATCGCTGCATTCTCCGGCGAGTCAGAACCATGTACTAGGTTGCGCCCAATTTCTACTGCCAAATCACCACGAATTGTACCAAGAGGGGCAGATACCGGGTTGGTGGAACCCATTGTGTTGCGGACGACTTCAATTGCTTTTTTGCCTTCGAGGACTGCTACCAATACCGGGCTGCTGGTAATGTACTTTACCAACCCCTCGAAGAAGGGTTTACCCTGATGGATTCCGTAGTGTTTATTGGCAAGTTCAGTTGAAATGTGCATCAACTTCATACCGACAAATTTTAAGCCGCGTTGCTCAAAACGTTTGATAATTTCACCGGTCAAGCCACGCTGTACACCATCAGGTTTAACAATAATCAGGGTTCGTTCGAGGCTCACTTGTTTAATTCTCCTTATATTGCAAAACTCAAGCCATAAAACAGCCCAAAAGCGGAACTTGGCACCGCGTTTGGGCTACTTCAATTATTTTACAAAAGCGATATAAGGATAATACTTTTTGGGCAAAAGGGCAAACGCGCTATTCTTGAAAATCGTCTCGCGCCCGCCGTGCCGCTTTTGCCATCGCCAGTCGCACTTCGCCCACATTGTAAGGAGGTTGGCAAATGACGACCAGTACCAAATCTCCTGCTTCGCGCATTTGCAATGAGCCTTCCGCCGCGCCTACGATTGCATCATTTAGCTTGCCAATACCCAACCTTTCAGTTGTACGTGCTACTGTATCAAAAGTGCTGGCTGCCATCGCACCTAATATTTCAGCGTCTTCCTCTTCTATCATGAGGCTCTGAACTACCAAACCATCTTTTCCAACAAGGAGACCGCCAATAACTCCGTCAAGTTTAACCAATTCCTCAAAATACTTAGCCATTGCCTCTCCTAACCGCCGCATTTTCCCGGCGACGGCATTTTATGTAAGTGTTGCCGACTTGAGCTTTATTTCTTTGTACCCAGCGCTTTGCTATATTCGCTTAATGCCCAGTGATAATGTCCTTGCTTCATATAGGCATCGCCTAGAACACGATGGTAGCGCGGCAATTCAGTGGATTGGGAAGACATTTCTTGCAATTTAGCCACTATATTATCAATGGCACTTTTATCCGCCAGTTTTATTGACATAGCGTAATATTCGAGGGCTTGCTTATAGTCTTTTTGCTGCATATAAGCTCTGCCAAGCTCAAAATTGGCGGAGAAATCTCGCGGGCTATTCTGTACCCGGTTTAGATAATCTGCTAAATCTGATACGGGTGCCGATTCTGCGGTAATTAATTCTGCCTCGTTCACTTGTAGCGTTTCAGCCTCAACCGGAGTAGCAGCCTCTTGCGTTTCCTGTTCTTCTACAGGTATAGGCTGAATTTCTGTCTCATACGCTGGTTTGTATTCCTCAACCGAAGCAAGTTCTGTTTCTGGAAGCTGTGGCAAGGCTTCAGCATAGGATTCTTCAACCGGCGCTTCAAAATGCTCAAGTGTGAAGTCAGTTAGATTATTCTCAGCTTCGGGCTGCATTGCCAATTCGAAATCGAAGTCAGGAAATTCTTCTTGCGGCACTTGCTCCGGTAATGTAATACCGAAGGCTTTAGAAGCTTCTTCAAATGACATTAAATTGCTAGTAGGCTGCGTTTCTTCCGGTTCAGGGTGGAACATTGCCAGCCCTTCATCGATAGGCTGCATAAATTCCGGTTCATTGAAAAAGTCACCCAATAAATCTAGCTCGGCTGGTTTTTGTTCCTGCGCTTTTACTTCTGGTTCAGCAAACAGGTTATCAAAGCTGAACGGTTCGGTTGGTTCCGGTTCAGCTTGGAAGGTTGGGATTTCTTCGGCTGCTGGTTTTTGTTCCTGCGCTTTTACTTCTGGTTCAGCAAACAGGTTATCAAAGCTGAACGGTTCGGTTGGTTCTGGTTCAGCTTGGAAGGTTGGGATTTCTTCGGCTGCTGGTTTTTGCACCTTTTCAAAAGGTTCAGCAAACAGATTATCAAAGCTGAACGGTTCGGTTGGTTTCGGCTCAGCATAGAAGGTGGGTGCTTCTTCGGCTGTAAGAAATGGAGCAAAACTGAAATCGCTTTCCGCTTTAATATCAAACGGTTCAGCAGCAATCGGCTCGAATGGTTTCGCTTCCTCATCGAAAATGAGCGGGAACAATTCGTCTTCAATCGCGGGAGTAACTGCTTCAGTAACAGTTTCGTCCGGTTTAAAGCTGAACGGCTCGGCTTCTTCAAGCGGTTCTTGCGTTTTCTGAGTAGTAGGCGCAAATTCATTCAGGTCAAACTGATCGAATTGCAACTCTCCTAAATCAAAAACTTCCTGCTCAACCTGAGTTTCAGCAACACCTTCGGTAAAGGCGGTTTGCATTTCGGCTTCAAGCTCCGGTTTGAAAGCTGGAATCTCTTCTTCCCCAAAAGAATCGGATTGATTCGTAGCAGTTGTGAAGCTTTCTAGGATGTCACTTTGCTCAGATAATAGCGCTTCATCTTCGTTAAGGCTGGTTGCGCCTGTTGCTGCCAGTCGCTCGATTTCTTCAAATGATGGGAAAATATCGAACTCTTGTGGTACAGGTTCTTCATGCTTAACCGATTCAGCTGGAATCTGCCCTTGCTCTTCGCTTTGGCGATGGCGTGCTGCCATTCGTTCAAACATTGAACCTTTCGACTTCGCTTCTTCGGCATCAGATTCAGATTCTGATGATTTTCTCTTGCGATTTTCCAGCCAACTAAAGCGGCGCAACGGTCGTTCTTGTCCGGGTTCTACTTCCGGTTCAGGTTCGCGCGGACGACGTGTAGTAGAAGGCATAAAAGGTTCTGGCTGGTAATCGGGACGCAAAGCTGGTTTGCCTTTGCCCAAACCGGGTATTGATTCGAATCCTTCCAGCGAAAATGGTTCAAGATCCACTCCTTCCAAGTCATCTAAAGATGACTCCTCGGAGAATGGAAGCTGTTGCGATGGGATTGAGGAAAGTCCACCAAAACTGGGTATTCCGGTTGTGGAGTTGTCCTGAGAAGTGGCGGATGATAAATCATTTAGCTTCATTCCGCTCATATCTTGGAAGCCTTGCGGCTTTAAAGCTCCGGAAGGGCTTCCGGTTTGGGAACTCGCGCCGGATACTTCCTCCTCAAAGGTAAATGGTTCTAGATCATCCAGATTTCCCCAACTTTCAAAAGGTGAAGTCGGGGGAGTGCCACCGCGGGGCGTTCCAAAAGGATTAGTCGCCGAGGGTTGGTTGAATTGAGGTGGAATCGGCGCTTGTGTTGGCTTCTGGGTTTTCTCGACCGCTTCTTCAAAAGGATTAAAAGGTATCAAATCATCCATATCCTCCAAACCGGAAGGCATGGAGAAAGCTGTAGTTGGTTGCACTGAGACAGGTTGCACCGGTGGCTTGAAAGGCGCAGTAGCTTGGGTTCCAAAACCAAGATTGGGCGGTTGTCCGGTAATATCTTCAAAAGAGAATGGGATAAGATCATCATCATCTTTAAAAGGTGAAATCGGGGCTGTGGGCGTGTTAAAGTCCCTATCATCTGGGATATAAGCATGCAACGGTTGGTTATTTAGGGTTGGCGGTGGCGTTTGTGGCGCTGCCTGTGGTGGCGTAGGTACTTGTGGGACGGGCGCGGCAAATACTCCCGATTCTTCAAGCGAGAAAGGCTGTAATTCATCCAGCCCAAAATCTCCGGGAGTGGGGTTGAACGTAGCGGTGGGATGTGCCTGCCCTTCCAGCGTACTATCTACCCAATTAGGAAGATCGCTTGGTGTCATACTGCTGCTTGAACCCCTCATATTTTCACGAGCGGTTGTACTCTGCTGACTTGCGCCGGGGTTTAGCCAATCAGGAAGGTCATTACCGCCAAGAGTAATTTCGCGTGGGCGGATGCGTGCAGGTGATGTAGAAACATCCTCAATCGGAGGGTTTTCTTGCTGAAAACTAAGCTTTTCAGCTTCTTGCTCATTCATTGCATAAGGCAGCAAGTAATCCGGAAGTTCTTCTCGCTCCCAATCAAATAAATCGCCTTCTTCTTCCGGTTTGCCTCTTTTGATAGGCATTTCCTCAATCTCCTTGCTATCTGAGGAAGCTATACTACTTTCGGTTTGTAATACTTCCTCTTCCAACACCCCTATGGGTGGAATATTTGTACTTTTGGCTATTTCTTCGGCGGCATATACAGGTTCTGGACCACGCTCATCGCGCATATGGAAAGCATGCTCCTGAATTATACCGGGAGTGCCAGTTTCAGCATGAACAGCCCATTCCTCATCAATAAATTCAGCTATTGCTTCTTTTCCATTGACCTTTGCAGGTATCTGCTGTTCTACAAATAGATTCTCAAAATATGAATTATCATACGCAATTTCTTCTTGGTCAGGGTTGATTACAGGCGGTTGTTCCACTCCGCTAAGTTCATGCTCAAATTCTAAAGCTGGTTCAAGGGATTGTTCTTGAAAAGACTCTTTAAATACTGACAGCTTGGTAGCTAGATTTGGGGTAGGGGTAAAATCTTCTACATCAAACAGGTCAAATAGTTCGTTAGACGCGCTCGATTTTTCTTGATTGTCGGTCTCGGCGGTAGGGATACTCACTCCCGTTGGATAAGCTGAAGCCGCAAAATCTACTAATTCTAAATCTTCCTGCTCGATGTCGAAACTGAAAGGTTGTAGTCCTGCAAGTTCTTCCTCAGCTACTTTCGGCGCAAATGAGGGTGGCGACGGAGCAAGGGTTGCAGCATGCGGTATATCTATGTCATCAAAGAAACTATCGAATGCACTATCCTCATCACCCCGCCTGATTTTTTCAAGCTCCGCGATTGCTTCGATTTCTTCCTGTGCCTTATTTTCCTGCTCTGCAACCGCTTCGCTCTCTGCTAACAGGCGCTCGAACCAGTCATTTTCTCCGGTAAGCTCTTTAAAGGTGCTTTTCTCCTCTTCATCGGGGTTTACGCCTTTCAAGCCCAGTTGTAGGTCGGTTGCGGCATCGGCAGTAACCCATGCTGGTAATAGAGGCTGGTTTTCTTTTTCGGCTTCGAGTTTCGACCAATCAGGCGGCGGCAATTGGGCAGCCCCTAACATTGCCAGATAATTTAATGCTCCATCCGAAGCGGCAGGGTCTTCAAAGAGACGTTCGGCTACTAGGTACAGGGGGTCAAGTGCTTGCGCTTTTTCCAGATAGACGGCGGCTCTTTCTTCGCGGCGGCGAACCCCGTAAATATGCCACAAAATCAGGTTACATTTAATCAGGTAGGGTTGTTCTTCCAGCAGTTCGCGGCAAAGCTGCTCTGCACGGTAGTAATCGCGATTGCGCCAGTAGGCTTCTGCCAGTCCGGTTTGAATATCTATGCGGTTGGGGGTTTCGCGAAGGATTGCGAGAAACTCATCAATCGCTTGGCTGAAAAAACCATCGCGGATACGCTGATGCGCCAATCCGGCTTTGGTGAGGCGCAAGCGCGGACGCTCCATACCTTGATGCTCGCGGTATAGACGCAGTAACTCTACCCGCAATTGTTCTATGTTGGGGTCAAGCTCTAGCGCACGCTCATAATAAACTATAGCGTTGTCAATATTGCCCCGCTCATAAGCAATAAAACCTCTATCTACATAGCCCAGCACGTCATGAGGGTCTGCTGCCAGCACGTAAGAGAACAGTTTATCCGCTTCTTCCAGCAACCGCTTCTCAGTATAAGCTTCGCCCATTTGGCGTGTAGCTTCAAGGCAACGAGGGTAATAGCGGAAAACATGCTGGCATAACAAAACTGCCTTATCAGGCTCACCATTCTCCATGAGTTGCTTAGCCTGATTAATAATCTCATCGAGTTTAACTCGTTCGCCCGCCATTGGAGTTATTCCTGCTAATTTAATTGTGTCTCATTATTTACATAAAATTAGTTATGTAGCGTAATTATAAGGTAAACTATATAGAATGGCAATACTTTAGTCGGAAAACCTATTGAGAGCCTATTGGGTTGATGATATCGCGGGCATGTTTGAGCAAAATCTCGATGCGGCGCGAGTCAACCTGCTTACTTTGAAGGTATTTTTCGAGTAGTTGAAGTGGCGTTAATTCTTCTACTTCTAGTCCTGCGAGGCGAGTCCTACGCGGTTTATCTACTTCCCGACTGATAGCAGCAACTAGGTAAACTTTCATTTCATGCAAGACGCGCCTTATTTCATCTTCGCGCACTTGCCCTTCTTGTTCCGGTCGCAATTTGATTTTGAGGCGAACGATTGCTTCGTTCAAGCCGTTTTCCCACTTACTAGCTTCACGCTGTAACGCCTGTATAATTGCCGTAGTGGGGGTTACCAACCCATCACTTTCAACTTGCTTTATATCTAATTCCAGCGTGCGAAAAGGGCGCGTCTGGTGGTCGGCATGGAATGCCCAAGTAGTGTTGCGCGACGCACGCCCACCGCCCTGATCATTAATATCCACAATTACGAAGCCTTTATCTTCTTTTTCTTCGCCAAAATCTATTCGTTCGATACTGCCGGGATACACGATGGAAACGCCATCCACTTCATAATGCTGATGTTTGTGGATATGCCCAACCGCTACGTAATCAAAACGAGATGCGCTTAGCATACTTTTCTGGATTACCAAATCTTGACCTAACATTATCGAGCGTTCGAGACCAAAAACCGATCCGGCGATAGTAGCATGTGCTGCCAGCACTGCCGGTATTTGCGGGTCGAGCTTGGTGATAAAGGCGTTTAGGGCGTTGGTTATTCGCACAGTCATTAATTCATTTAACTCTTCCATAGCTTTGCCGCGATATTCTTCTTTGGCAATTAATCCGGCGCGTGTAACCCATGGGAGTGCGACTACCTGAAGTGGTCCGCTTTTGGTTTTGATTAAGGTCAGCCCGATTTCGCGTGCAACATACACATTTGGCACATGCAGAGTCTGGAAAATTTCAATGGCATGGGCGCGATTGCTAATGCTTGGTAGGTCATGGTTTCCGGTCAAGAGATAAACCGGAATACCATTTGAGGCAAGGCGCTGGATTCGCTGAGCAAACTCGCGTTGTACGGTAGGGTTGGGGTCGCGACTTTTATAGGCATCGCCCGCGAACAAAACCGCATCCACGCCCATTTCCATTGCTGTTTCTATGGCTCGGTCAAAGGCGTACATGAAATCGAGTAGGCGCGTAGGGTAGCCCGTTTGCGGATCTACCCTCGAATAGGTTTCGATGCCAAAATGAATGTCGGCAATATGTAATAGGCGCATTTGATTTTACCGCTACTGGAGCGCTCCATTGAGTAGTTTTATAACCGCTTCGTAAAGATCCAATTCGCGCTGCTCAATTCGCTCAAGCAACTCTTTCAAACCGCCCGGCGCATTTTCCGATTTTAGCAGCCGTATTAATATTTCCTCGCTTATGCGTGAAAGCATCTCATCTCGCAGGCGAAGTTTTTCGCGCTTGCCGTATTCACCGCTGCTTTTCAGATAGGCTAGATGGGCTTCCGCTTGGTCTGCCAATTCGCAAATACCAGAACCTTCAGCCGCTATGGTTTTAAGAATAGGTATTTCCCAATCACGTTTTTTGGAAGCAAGACTCATCATTGCGCGTAGGTGCAATTGCAAGCGCTCGACTCCATCGCGATCGGCTTTATTAATCACAATCAGGTCGGCAATTTCCAACACCCCAGCTTTGATTGCCTGAATATCATCGCCCATGCCGGGTACTTCTACCAGTATTGTACTGTGGGCTGCTTTGGCAATATCCACTTCATCTTGCCCAACACCGACTGTTTCAAGGATGATGATGTCTTTACCGAAAGCGTCCATAGCTCTCACCACATCGCTAGTGGCAGAAGCCAAGCCGCCCAGTTGCCCACGTGTTGCCATGCTACGAATAAATACTTCTTTATCGTTGTAATTTTCGAGCATGCGTATGCGATCGCCCAGAACCGCGCCACCGGTCAGGGTACTGGTAGGGTCTATCGCTATTACCCCAACCGAATGGTTGCGCCTTCGGAATTCCTTGATTAGCTGATTGGTCAAGGTACTTTTACCGGCGCCGGGTGCGCCAGTAATGCCGATGATATGGGCGCGTCCGGTTAGAGGGTACAATTGTTTAAGGAGCATGGAGGCTTCAGCAGTACGATTCTCCACGATAGTGATGGCGCGAGCAAGCGCACGCCGATCACCTCCCAAACCACGTTCTACTAATCCCAGAATTTCGGGAGTAGGCTGCGGGATTGAACTTGAAGCCATTTAGCGTTTTTCACTCCCGGTAGCCGCGCTTGCTGTCGGGCGCACGTTCTTGCGTATGAAGTTGGCAGTTTCTTCAATAGTGGTGCCGGGACCGAAAACAGCCTGTATGCCTAGCTTTTTGATTTCTTCCACTTCTTCCGGTGGAATGATGCCACCGGCGAATACCAGTACATCTTCCATGTTATTTTCATTCAGCAACTTCATGACACGCGGAAACAGGACAGTATGAGCGCCGCTGAGAATACTCAGCCCAATGGCATCAACATCTTCCTGAAGCGCTGCTTCTACTATCATTTCTGGGGTTTGGTGCAACCCTGTATAGATTACTTCCATACCGGCATCTCGTAAGCCGCGCGTTACTACCTTCGCGCCCCGATCATGCCCATCTAAACCGGGTTTCGCGATTAATACTCTGATTTTGTGTTGTACTTCATTCTGCTGGGTCATAGCATTTCCCTTTCTCAGCTTCCGCATTGAATGTAGAATGGCTCCGAATAATGTTAAATTTTATCATGCCTATCAACACGCTTCAAATTGAATTGGTCTGACTCGGTTTGACTAGCTGACGTTGCTTCTTTATCATTACTATACCGCACTATACTCTCTAATTTGACCTATATTTAGGGGAATTGACTAACCGAATGCAAGAAGATGCAAAACCTGAAGATTTAAATCTGGAATCTGAACCTCAGATTCTTCCACCTTCCAAACCGAATTATATCTTGTTACCACGCTTTGTAAAATTGCAAATAGCAGTTGGCGGGATATTTCTGTTCGTGGTTGCCTTTTTTCTGGGAATTATTTTTACTATTTTTATGCAGAATACGCCTTTCGATGACGGGTTTTTGAACCTGATTCAGAAACCAATCCTGAGTTCTAGTAATATCCCTACTGATGCCCATCGCCAATGGTTAGACTTAAGCCAGACCTTTACGCTAATAGACCGTTATTATTACGAACGCGATAAAATCAAACATAAGGATATGGCTTATGCGGCAGCCCAAGCGGTCGCTAATTCGTTGGGTGACCCTTTTACCCAATTTGTGCCACCCGCACGTAGCGCCGAATTGAGCCAAAACCTATCGGGTCAGCAGGTTGGTATTGGTATTATCACACAATATAACCTAGATAAGACGATTACAATAAAAGAGGTGTTTGAGGGTACTCCTGCCGAGAAAGTAGGCTTGAAGGAAGGCGATATTTTCCTGAAAGTGGGTGGACAGGAACTAACACAGACAGGTGACTCTAGCAAGGATCTAACGCAATTATCAACTTTGCTGCGAGGCGATAAGGGTACAAAAGTAACGGTTACTTTACGCCGCCCTTCGGAAAATAATCGTGAACTGGATATTGAAATTACCCGCGATTCGTTTATCCGCCCTTCTGTAACTGTAAAATTACTACCGGATAAAATTGGTTATATCAATGTTTCGGTATTTGGCTCTAATACTATTAAGGAATTTGACCAAAAAGTGAAACGCCTTACCGATGCCGGCGCTACTGGGTTGGTTTTGGACTTGCGTAACAATGGTGGCGGGTTAGTAGATACTGCTAAAGATTTGTTAGCGCGGTTTCTGAATGGGGGCGTGGCATATTATGCCGATATTCCTTCCGATAATGTAAAATTCCGTAGCGAGAGCGTAGCCGAAAATAAAGGTGGTCTGGCATTGTACGATATTCCGTTGGCAGTGCTGGTCAACAAGGATTCTGCCAGCGCCAGCGAGATTACTGCCGGGGCGTTGCGAGATAGAAACCGCGCCCCCCTAATCGGACAGCGTACTTATGGCAAAGGGGTAGCCCAATATGTAGTGTCGCTCTTTGATGGTTCAACCGCCCGTATCACTTTTGAAAAATGGTACACTCCTGCTAAAATAGATATATCAAAGCAGGGCTTGCAGCCTAATATCGTTGTAAATCAGACTCAGGATGACATTACCGCAGGACGCGACCCACAACTGGAACGCGCCGTGAAGTTTTTTCTGGATAAAGAACAGATACCACCACTTTAGCAGACGGGAGTACAAATGGTAGCAGGATTTGTTGGGCGTGCCTTTGGGGAATTTGGACGTGCCTCGCTTTTCGACAAAATTTTGACCGTATTTTATGTGTTTGTACCGCTTGCTTTGTTAGCGCGTTTTGCCGATTTGTCACCAATAGCCACCTTCTTTATTTGTGCGCTGGCAATTGTGCCGCTTGCCAAGCTATTGGGAGAGGCTACCGAATCAATTGCTTCCAAAATGGGCGCAACTCTAGGCGGTTTGCTCAATGCTACTTTTGGAAACGCGGTGGAATTAATTATTGCCATTATTGCGCTTTCCAAGGGCATACCGGAGGTGGTAAAGGCTTCTATTACCGGCTCAATTATCGGTAACATCCTGTTTGTATTGGGCTTGTCTATGTTTTTCGGGGGCTTGGGTTATAAAAATCAGCGTTTTAACCGCTATATTGCTAGTTCTTCCGCTAGTCAGATGACCCTTGCCTGTATTGCTCTAATCGTACCTTCGGTATTTGTAGCCACATCTGGGCGCAATGATAACCTGCCTTCACTGGTGGAAAACCTGAGCTTGCTGGTTTCGGTTATTCTGCTGGTATCCTACGCCGCGCAACTTTTCTTTACGCTTCGTACTCATAGCAAAGAAACTGCCGATGAAGAATTGCCGGAGGGTTTGCAGGAATATGAAAATGAGATAGCTAAAACCGATGAGGTTATACACGGGTCAGCTTGGGGTGTGAAGCGTTCTTTGATTACGTTGGTTATAGCTACCGTTACTATTGGGATGATTTCCGAAACATTGGTTGGTAGTATAGAGCCACTAACCAAAGAACTGGGCTGGACTGAGCTATTTGTTGGGGTAATTCTGGTGGCAATCATCGGGAACGCTGCCGAACATCTCACTGCTGTCACAGTAGCGATGAAGAACAAAATGACACTGGCGTTGAGTATCTCAATCGGCAGCGCGGCGCAGATTGCTCTTTTTGTCGCTCCGGTGCTGGTGTTTGTAGGCTTTTTTATGGGCGGCAATAGTCAGCTTGACCTTTATTTTGGAGAGTTTGAGTTGATTGCAATTGTAGTTTCGGTAGTAATTATGAATCTGGTTACGCAGGATAATGAGAGTAACTGGTTTGAAGGTTTGCAATTGCTGGCGGCTTATGCGATTTTAGGAATTGCCTTTTATCTGCACCCGCCTGTTGTTTTCCCAAGCTTGAAATAGGCATTTCTATATTAAGAATCATTGTCAAATTTTACTTGAAAAGGGCTATTGCCGGGTCTTGCATATTAGATGATAATTTGACATAATCATGTTATAACTGTGTAGAAATCCTTATAAACCTTGAAAAGTTTAAATACTGACTACTCTATTAAAGGGAGGCTGGCAAATGGCGGCGTTACGCGACGTATTAAACAAGTTTAAAGCGGTAAAAGACGTAGAGATGGCGGCAATAGTCAGCTTGGATGGCATGCAGTTGGATAGCTTTAGTAGGGGCAATTTGGATGTAGATTCGATTTGTGCTATTGCTACTACCGGTTTGCAAATGAGCGTGGCTCTCGGTCATGAAACAGAACGTGGCACTACCACACAGGCTGTACTGGAATATACGGGCGGCGCAATAGTGCTAGAGCCTTTGACTGAAGAAACTATGTTGCTGGTGGTTTCTACCGACCCCAATAGTATTGGCAAGATACGTTATCTGGGTAAAAAATATCGCCAATTATTAATTGATGCTCTGGGTGAATAAAGCAATTACTATTGGTTTTACAAATACTATATTGTATAATCAATTTTGAAGCTTCGGGCGCTTTTTTACGCTTTGGTAAAGCACGCCTAAAATTGCCGCAAGCTGTAACACAACTCCCGCTTGGCATAACGGGAATTGACAGGAGAGATTATGGATCCTCAATTAACTAGTATAATAGTTTCTCAGATTGAAACCTCCAATATTGAGGAATGCCTTGAGCGTCTTGTGGCTGAAACTGGGGCGAACTATTCAATGTTGCTAGACAAGAGCGGTCAGGTCATCGCTTCTCAGGGTGATACAGATCGTCAGGATATAACGGCGTTAGGCGCGTTGTTAGCCGGTACTTTTGCTAGTAGTCGGGAAGTAGCGCGTTTATTAAAAGAAAAAGATTTTAGGGTATTATTCCAACAGGGCGTTCGCGAGAATATTTTTACCGAACTGATTCAAGAGCAATGGATGTTGGTAGTTATGTTTGACAAGCGTACCCATATCGGTTTGGTAAAAGTGTTGAGCAAGCGTGCTACTGATGAGCTTGGGGCTGTTTTGGAAAGAGTAAAAATAGAGAGCCGCGCTAAAGATGCTGTAATCAGCACCAGTTTTCGTACCAGCGTGGAAGATACAATTGACCTACTCTTTAAGGACTAATTTATACTTGCGGTGAATAAAAAATGGCTCTGATAAATGTTGCGGCTCGCGAAATACACTGCAAAATTGTTTATTACGGACCCGGCTTATGCGGAAAAACCACAAATTTAAAGTACATTCATTCCGCGGTACCCGGTCATGCCAAAGGTGATTTACTTTCAATTGCTACCGAAACCGAGCGTACTCTGTTTTTTGATTTTCTTCCGCTCGATTTGGGTCAGGTTCACGGATTCCAAACCCGCTTCCACCTATATACCGTACCGGGTCAGGTGTTGTATGAACGCACTCGCGTGGCGGTGTTGAACGGAGCGGATGGGGTAGTTTTCGTAGCAGACAGCCAGCAAAGCAAATTACGCGAGAATATTCAAAGTTTACAAGAATTAGCTCGGAATATTCAGGCTCAGGGTAAGAAATTTCTGGAATTCCCGCTGGTATTGCAATATAACAAGCGAGATATGCCCAACGCCGTACCAGTTGAAGTATTGGATCATTATCTAAATTCTTCCATAAAAGTCCCGCGCTTTGAGGCGATTGCCAGCAAGGGCGATGGGGTTTTTGATACGCTTAAGTCAATCAGTAAACTGGTTATCAGTAAGTTATAATTAAGAACAAGGATTAAAAGTAGCAACCTTAACAGGCTTTTACCGTTTGGTTGCCCTAATCCTCCGAACACTATCTACAGCTAACGTGAAGGAAACAGCATGGCTCTGGAAGGTTCGCTACGCGAATTTCCAGTAACAGACATTATTCAGATGGTAAGCTTGACTAAGCAGACAGGCGCCGCTGAGATTAAAGTCGCCTATCGCGGGCAACCCACGGTGGGGCGTATTTATTTTAGAGGCGGGAACGTGGTGTTCGCCGAACTCGATAATTTGCCTAGCATGGAAGCTCTCCTTTCTTTTTTCTCAATCGATGATGGCGAATTTAGATTTATCACTGGCGAACCCGCTCCTCGCGAGGAAATTCATAGCAGTAGCGAAATGCTTATGATGCAAGGCATTAAACGCTCTGATGAGGTCAAACTCATTCGTCAGGTATTGCCTAGTGATGCTATTGTGCCACGCCTTGCTGATAACCCCCATACTGTGGGGGGCGGCAGTATAAACCTGCGTCCGGAAGAGTGGAAATTACTTACTTTTATCAACGGTCAGGACGATATTGCCACTATTTCTCGCAAAAGTAATATAAGCCTGCATAATACCGAGAAAGTAATTGTGCATCTGCTTCAACTCGGTCTGGTGGAAAAACAGCAACGCAATGTTAAATACATCCTTTATACAGAGTTAAGCGAACTAGCTTTCGGCGTGTTAGGTACAACCGCTAAAAACTTGATAGACCAAGCATATCAACGCACGCATATTTATATCGAAACCGACATAACACTCGATCAGGCTTATGAGTTGGTGGCTAACTTTCAAAAACTCTCACGCTTGTTGGTAGGTCCAAAAAAATCCGATATGCTGAGAGATCACATGCGCGATTGTGTTGACAAGCTTTTCAATATTAGGTAATAGTTTTCCGGTTTATTCTAAATCTCTGCGGTGGCTTTTGATTATAGGGTTGACGAGGCAGATGTATATGAAACATAAAAAGCGGTTACCTTCCATCCTTGCTCTGTTAATGGTTCTGGCGCTGGGGTTGGTTGCCTGTGGCGAACTAACGCCCAGCGGGAATACGACCGGTTTTTTGTTGAATGAAGTATATTCCGGTTCTGCGGCGGGCGGTTTGCAATGGGTGGAAATTCTGGCAAATGCGGCGGGCAAGGATGGAGAAAATAGCCTAGATCTTACCGGTCTTACCCTTAGAACTGCTAAAGGTTCGCTGGATTTGAGTAACCAAAAGGCAGTAGCGTTAATCCCCTCGAAAACCGATTTGCTAGATATAGGACAAGGGAAGCCAGTTCCGGGCGGCGCTTACTTGGTGGTAGTATCAAGCGTTTCAAATTTCAAAGCCGCTTTTCCATCTTCTAAAGCGGTACCCTTTGACGGTTCGAGTGTTCTCGGTGAACTTGACCCTAAAGATGATGCCATTACCTTGTTACAGGGAGGTCAACTGCTCGATCAGGTAAGTTGGGGTAATCCTCCGCAAACCTTATTGAATAAAATCGGCGTTTCCGGCTCGGTAAATCTTTCGCATTCCTCTATTGGGGGTGATAATCCCAAGAGTCTTGGGAGAACTCCACCGACGGGTCCTCGCGATGTAAATAAACCGGGTATTTTTACCATACATGAATCGATTTCGCCCGGTGGCACTGTGCCACAGCCTCGCGAAAAATATAATTTCTTGCTGAATGAAGCCACCAATGTTATTACTATCGTTGGAGGTTTGGTACTTTTTCTGGTATTCGTAATGATAGCGGTAATTGCCCGCCGCTTTGAGACGCTGGCTCAACAACGCACCTACTGGCAGTTGCTGTTGCTGGCTCCAATCGGAATTATGGTTTATAACGTTGTTACAATTCTAGCTTTCATTTCCAGAGGCAGTTTGAACGATCAGGATCGCTGGATTGGTTTTACCTCGTTATTCATCTCTGGCATAGCCTGTGCTGCGGTTATCAATGTATTTCGCAATATTGCCAAAGATATACTGGCGGCTGAGTAAAGGGAGGCAGATGCGATGACCGTATTCGGCAATGTTATCGAGTTATTCCAGCAACAACAACTGCAAGCTTTACTGCTGGATATAGGCTTTATTATACTGGCTTTGGCGCTTTTCTGGTTTGCTCGTATTCTGGGTGAATTGCTAGAAATTATCCAAAAACCTCCTGTAGAAGGGCTTACTCGCATCGCGGGTTGGTTGTTGATTTTGACTTTCTCCATACCTCACTATGTCGCGAATATTTACCTGTACCCGAACCTAACCGGAGATAGCAATATGTGGGTGGCACTTTGGATTTTCCGCACCATCTCAAATGTGGGTTTGCTGGTCGCCTCTGTTCTGGCATTAATTCCAGTAGTATTATACTGGCGTTGGACGAGGGAGTAGTTTTTAACCTGACTGTAATAATTTTTTGTTGACAAAAGCCCGCTTTACCACTATTTTTGAATAGTGGTTTTTTTAATTATTTATCGGAGGATTAATTGTGTTAAAGGGTCTTGAAGACTGGCTAATCGAATTTCTGAAAACTTTTTACGGTAGCGTTGGCTGGTGGGGCGTAATAGCGATGATGGCAATCGAAAGCATGATGATTCCGCTACCAAGCGAAATTATTATGCCGCTGGCAGGGTGGATGCTGGTGGGTACTATTGCCAGTGATATTCCCGTGTGGTTGCAACTGGTTTGGGCGGGTGTAATCGGTGGTATAGGCTGCACTATCGGCTCGCTTATCGGCTACTACATCGGACTCTTTGGCGGCAGACCTCTGGTAGTTAAATACGGCAAGTATGTGCTGATTAACGTTGGACACCTAGAAATTGCCGAACGCTGGCTTGATCGTTGGGGTGCGCTCGCTACTTTCATTTCTCGTTTGCTGCCGGTGGTACGCACTTTTGTAAGTTTGCCCGCTGGGGTGGTACGCACTCATCTTGCAGTTTTTCTACCCTTAACCTTCATTGGCTCCTTTATCTGGTCATGGGGCTTAGCTTGGGTGGGTTATCTGCTAGGGGCGCAATTCGAATCTATTCGAGCATCAATTGGCTGGCTAGATTATCCGATTGCTGTGGTCATTCTAATTTTGGTTATCTGGTTTGTGGTGAACTCGCTGAAGAAGCGCAAGCAAGAATCCCTTGCCGTTTCGGTTGCGGGCGGCAAAGGCAAGAAATAAGCTTTTGCTCTTGAAGAAGTTTGTGAATATTTTCTTGCCGTTCACAGGTGGGGGCATATTGTGGCTTGGCTTTTAACCCTCGACTACAAGGGATTGAGAACGGTTTTTTGTGGAAAATTTTAATGGAAATATCCAAAAAGGAGTTTGCGGAATTTGGAACTGACAACTTTTCTTAACTATGATGTAATTGCAGCAACAGACACTGTCGCCAAAGAAGGCGGCTTTTTCCTCGATCCGGTTTATCTTATCAAAACTCTTGGCTTGCTCGGTGTAGTGCTAATTGTCTTTGCCGAGTCGGGCTTGCTGTTCGGCTTTTTCTTTCCGGGTGATAGCTTGCTTTTTACTGCGGGGTTTTTTGCTTCTCAGGGTTGGTTCGATATTTGGTTATTGGTTCCACTATGTTTTATTGCGGCAGTTTTGGGCGATAGCGTAGGTTATTGGACGGGCAACAAGTTTGGACCGAAGCTGTTTAACAAGGAAGATTCATTTTTCTTTCATAAGGATCATATTATTCGCGCCCAAAAATTTTACGATAAATACGGCGGCAAAACAGTTCTGCTGGCGCGTTTTGTACCGATTGTACGCACCTTTGCGCCGATTGTAGCGGGCATGGGTAAAATGCGCTATGTCACATTTCTGGCTTACAATGTGGTGGGCGCTTTCGTGTTTGCAGTTTGTATCACTCTGGCGGGCTATTTCTTGGGTCAAGTAATACCGGACATAGATAAATTCCTGTTACCGATTATATTCCTGATTATTCTAGCTTCAGTAGCGCCTGGGGCATACCATATTTTCAAGGAAAAAGATAACCGGGTACGTTTTATGGATAGTCTCAAGAAGTTGCTCAAGCGTAAGAGTAAGATTGACTCTGCCGCGCAACTTAATAAAAAAGACTAAAATCGGCTACTCTATTGATTAACTGAGATTTCTCCCTTCTATGCTGAAGGGGGATTTTTTATTTCGGGGGCGGTTTTGGCTGCTTCATAAATTTCACGGAATGGTCGTCCTGTGCGGCGTGCGATTGTGGCTACGTCTTCGTATTCCGGCACTGCTTCAACTTCTACCTCGTTGAGAAACTTGAGCTTGAGTCGGACTTTTGCGCCTGAAACTTCCACTTCTCTGAAATTGCGCCCGGCTTTGTAGCGCCGATACTGGCTTACTCGCAAACCAAACGCGCTGGTTTCTTTCAAGATAAGCTCGGCAATACGCGCTTCATCGGCGGTATTTACTAACACGCCAAGCATTACACCGGGGCGGTTTTTCTTCATCTGGATAGGGCTGAAATAAACGTCTAACGCACCTTCCGCCAGCAAGTTCCCCATCAGGTAGCCCAAGCCCTCCGCGCTCATATCGTCAAGATTGGTTTCCAGTCCGCAAATTTCGTCATGCTCAAAAGAACTGCTATCCTGCATTTGTTCGGCTAGTATCTTGCGGTGCTTATGTGCCTCACTTTCCGGCAAAGATTCTCCAAGCCACAAGCGCAGCGCATTTAGCCAATCAAATTCGCGACTCCCGAAGCCATAGCCTATTTTCTCCAATTGCATAGCGGGTTGTGTGAAGCGGCACAGGGTTGATATAATTGCTGCTCCGGTAGGTGTTACCATTTCGCTGCGGGCAGGGTATTGGCTACCGTTGCGTAAGGTTAGTTGCGGTGACAAGATAGCTCCGGAGTTTGCCAGCAGTTGCAAGGTGGCAGGGGCAGGAACGGGCAGGATACCGTGCGCCGTATTTACAAAGCCGCTACCCAACGGTAATGCGCTGCAATAAAAATGCGCTACCTCGAAATATTCGAAGCCAATGCAAGCTCCTACAATATCCACTATTGCATCTACCGCTCCCACCTCGTGAAAATGCACCTGTTCAAGCGGTACTCCATGCACATGAGCTTCGGCTTCTCCCAATGCTCTGAAAATGCGAGAGGCTCTATCTTTGACTCTACCCGCCAACGCGCTATTTTCGATAATAGCGAGTATTTCGCCAAGATGACGATGCGTTTCCAATTCCGGTTGCTCTAAAATTACATCCAGCTTTATTCCGCTAATGCTATGTTGCTCGACTCGGTTCATTTCGATCCGATAATTAGCTATGCCTAGTTTTGCCAGTTCCGCTTTGAGGTAATCAAGCGGCATCCCGGCATGCAGCAATGCGCCGAGTGTCATGTCGCCGCTTACACCGGAAAATGCGTCAAAGTAAATTAGTTTGCTCATTTGCTTAGTTTTTTTCTGAGGGTAAAAAATGGATTATTGGCTCAAGCGGCTGTGTTTACCGTCTTGCGCTACCTTTAGCTGTCCACAAGCCGCCTGAATATCGCGTCCCATCTCCACCCGCACCGAGTTAGGAATGCCATAACTGGTTAGTTCTGCTTGGAAAGCCCTAACCCGATTTATGTCAGAACTGCGCTGCTTACTACCGGGAACCGGATTCATGGGAATCAGATTTACGTGGCATAGCATCCCTTTGATGAGTTTGCCCAGTTCTTTAGCACAAGCCGCCGTATCGTTGACATCTTCTACCAGTGTATATTCAAAACTAAGGCGGCGATTGGTATTAGCGATATAAACCCGGCAAGCCTCGATTAGCTCGGCAATGGGGTAACGCCTGTTGATTGGCATCATTTGGCTGCGTAGCGCATCGTTCGGGGCGTGTAGCGAAAGAGCTAGATTCACAGGTAATTCTTCCTGCCCGAAGCGTCTTATCATCTGTGGCAAACCTACGGTGGAAACGGTCATTTTGCGGGCGCTCAGGTTGATACCGTTCGGGTCATGCAAGCGACGAATCGCTTTCCACAAGTTCAGGTAATTTGCCAACGGTTCGCCCATTCCCATAAACACAAGGTTGGAAACCCGCTTATGCCCCAAAGTCAATTTTTGATTTTCGGTGTGTATTAGGAAACGCTCGTAATGCAAAATCTGTTGCAAGATTTCTCCAGCAGTCAGGTTGCGATTCAAGCCCATCAAGCCAGTCGCGCAGAAAGAACAAGCCATCGCGCAACCCGCCTGAGTTGAAACGCATACGGTAGCGCGATCGGAGTAAAGCATTAATACCGTTTCGATTTCTGCGCCGTCCCATAGCCGGAATAGAGCTTTACGGGTTTGTCCGTCATGTGCAACTTTTTCAGTTACCAATTCCAGCGGGGCAAGCCGATATTTCCCCTGCAACTTTTCCAGCAGTGGGCGTGGCAAGTTGCCTAACTCGCTGTAATTTGCCGCAAATTTTCGGTATAACCAATCCCAAATTTGGTTAGCGCGAAAGGCAGGTTGCCCGAAGCTCAACACAACATTTTTCAAATCGTCTCGCTCAAGCTCAAATAGCTCAGGCAGCGGTTTGCTTATCTGGGTAAGACGCGATAAGGGCGCGGTGGCGATATTTATATTATCTATTTCGTCTAGTTCTGCCTGAAAATCCTGTGGCAACATTTATACACCCATCAATAAAAAGACCCGTAACAGCGTTTGCTACGGGAGAAATTTTACCATTCCTGCTACGATAAGCAAAGTGGTTAGGGTTTATCCGAAAATCTATAACCGACTCCACGAATAGTCTGCACATAACGAGGGTTGGAAGGGTCCTCTTCCAGCTTTTTACGCAACCGCGCCAAGTGTACATCTATCACGCGCCCATCACCAAAATACTCGTAATTCCAGATTTGCTCCAGCAATTGATCACGGCTGAAAACAAAACCGGGATGGTCGTACATGTATTTTAGTATGTCGAACTCCAATTTGGTTAAATCCACTTCCTCCCCGTTCTTCCAAACCTGCCTTCGATCTGAATCTATAATCAGCCCGGTTTTGGAAGGAGCTTCGGTGGCTTTTGGCGCTAAGATTATTTCAGCCTGGATTTTGTTGCGGCGAACCATCGCGGTTACTCGCGCCACCAGTTCGCGCCCACTGAAAGGTTTGGTAACATAATCATCTGCGCCCGCGCTTAAGCCGAGAATCTTCTGATCCTCCGTGTCCAGCGCAGTGAGCATTATAATAAACATGTTCGGATTAATCTGGCGGAATTGGCGGCAGACTTCTACGCCGTCCATTTCCGGCATCATTCGATCCAGTACGGCTACAACCGGATTTTCTCTTCGCGCAATCTCGATTGCTTCTTTACCGCCCGCTGCCACCAGCACATTGTAGCCGGCGCGTTTAAGATGATATTCGACTAAAATCCTTATATCGGACTCATCGTCAACTATCAACACCTTATCGGCTATTGCTGTATTTACCGATTCTGTCTTTGAATTGGTTTTTTCTGTCATAAAGTAGATACCACTATGTTTCTATAATTGATTAACTACTCTATTTTAGCAGGAAAACCTAACGATTAACATAACGAACAACGACAAATAGCTATATTGAATAGCGTTTATTCGGTTTTCAGGGACTTTTGTTGTAGTTCGTAGAGTTTATTTATCGCTTCTATTGGCGATAACTCCATTATATTCAGCTCTCGTAATTCTGCCAATAATGGATGCTCCGTTTCCGCCTGCCTTATCGAGTCTGAAAACAGGCTCATTTGCGCGGATTCGTCATACCCATTGAGGGGGCGGGCTGCTTTGCGCGAGCGTCCACGTCTCGATTCGTTTTTCTCTATCCCCTCCAATTGTGCCAGCAACTCTTCTGCACGATGAATAACGCTGCGCGGTAAGCCTGCCAGTTGCGCCACATGGATGCCGTAGCTGCGGTCTGCGCCTCCCGGTAGCAGCTTACGCAGAAAGAGAACCTTGCCGCCTTCCTCGGTAACAGCCACGTTGTAATTAACCACTCGTGGCAGTACGGCTGCCAATTCGATTAATTCATGGTAGTGGGTGGCGAAGAGGGTTTTTGCGCCACATTTGGGGTTATTATGAATATATTCCACCACCGCATGAGCAATTGCCAATCCATCATAAGTGCTGGTTCCACGCCCCACCTCATCCAGCAGAATTAGGCTGCGTGGGGTGCTGTGCGACATGATATAACTGGTTTCAGTCATTTCCACCATAAAGGTGCTTTGCCCGCCGGAAATGTCGTCCTGCGCCCCTACGCGGGTGAAGATTCTATCTACCAGACCGATAATTGCCGAGTCGGCAGGCACGAAAGAACCGATTTGCCCCAACAGTACAATCAATGCCACCTGCCTCATGAAGGTGCTTTTCCCTGCCATGTTAGGTCCGGTGATGATAATTACTTGCTCATGCTCGGTGTTGAGCGTCACATCGTTTGGTACAAAGACTGAATCGGGGTTTGCCGCTTCAACTACCGGATGTCGCCCCGCCACAATTTTTATCAACGAACCGTTATTGATTTGCGGGCGCACGAAATTATTGCGTTCGGCTACTTCTGCCAGCCCTACAAAAGCGTCAATATGTGCCACTGCCGAGGCAGTTTCCAGCAATCGTGGGGCAAATGTGCCGGTAAACTCAAGCAACTCCTTATAAAGGCGGGTCTCCAGCGCGTCTATTTTATCCTGAGCCGTGACAATCAGGCTCTCTTTCTCTTTCAATTCGCTGGTGAAAAAGCGTTCGCCGTTGGCAATAGTCTGCTTGCGAATATAATCGGGTGGCACTTGCGCTAGGTAGGATTTGCTAATCTCGATATAATAGCCAAAAACCTGATTGTAGCTTACTTTCAGATTGGGGATTCCGGTACGGGTGCGCTCCCGCTCTTCTAGCTTTGCAACCCACTCTTTTGCCTCCCGCACTCCGATTTTGATTGAGTCCATCTCTTCGGAGTAGCCTTCGCGGATGACATATTTCGCCTTGTTTACCGCGCCTCGTCCGGCGAATTGCGCCAGCAAATCGGGGTCATCAATTACTGCTTCGGTAATGCGCCCGGTCACATCGGTGCAAGGGTCAAGCCGTTTGATGATAGAGGATAACGCGCTCTGCACTTCCGGTTGGGCGTTTTTTAGCAGTTCGGCGAGAGGTTCTACCCGTTCCAGCGAAGCCTTAAAGGATAATAGCTCTTTAGGGACAGCCACGCCCTGCGATATACGCTGCGTAGTGCGCTCTATGTCGCGAATATTCTTGAGATGGTCTATTAAAGCATCGCGCAAGGTGGCGTTACGAAAAAGAGCTTCTACCGCATCAAGACGCGCCTGAATGCGTGGCACTTCCAACAGTGGTTGCCCAATCCAACGGCGTAACAAACGCGCTCCCATGTCGGTATGGGTGCGATCCAGTACGGTGGTAAGCGAGTTTTTTTTCAGCCCGGTGCGGCTGGATTCTTCCAGTTCTAGGTTGCGGCGGGTTTGCGGGTCAAGCGCCATAAACTGCTTGAGGCTATAAGTAACCAACGAGTTCAGACGTGCCGCGATGGATTTTTGCGTTTCCTTAAGATAGGCTACCAGCGCACCTGAAGCCCGAATTACCAAAGGCATCTTCGCACAGCCAAAGCCCTCTAGCGAGGCTACTTCAAAATGTTCTAGTAGGGCGTGACGAGCATTATCTTCTTGCCAGCGAAAGTTTTCAAACTGGGTGAGCATTGCTTTTTCGCAAGCGTTAGCAAGGGTGCGATAAGGTAGCAAAGGGTCATCTTCATCCGCTTCGGTCTGGAACAGCATTTCAGGGCGTATGCGGCGTTGTTCGTTACGGCGTGGAGCCACTAATTCAGCCGGGTTGATGCGTACAATCTCCTGCCGCACCGCATTGAGCAATTCCGCCTTGTTTTGCTCATTAAATTCGGTGGCGCGAAACTCCCCGGTGGAGATGTCGGTATAAGCCAGTCCTGCGCTTTTTTCTTCCAGCCACATGGCAACGATAAAATTGTTGCGGCGTGGTTCTAGCAAATGCGGTTCTACCAGCGTACCGGGAGTAACCACCCGGATTACCTCGCGCTGCACTAACGAACCGGGTTTTGGCTCAGTCATTTGCTCGCAGATGGCGACCTTGTAGCCTAAATCCACCAGTTTTTTGAGGTGTGGTTCTAGCGCGTGAAAGGGAATACCCGCCATTGGTAGGCTGTCATTCTTGTTGAAGCCTCGTTTGGTCAGATACAAGCCTAACTTTTCGGAAGCGGTAATAGCATCCTGCTCGAAAGTTTCGTAAAAATCACCTAATCGAAACAGCAGTATCGCATCGGGATACTGTGCCTTGATTTTCTTGTATTGTTGAATTAGCCCGCTATCATTGCTCATTTTTTTCAGCTTTGGTTTCCTGAATTTTCACCTGTGCCACTGCTAGCGCCATAAAAAGCCAAAAGAGCGCCGCCATATGTGAGAACTCGATATTGAAAAAATAATGATCCAGCACCCCAACCGCCAATGCTCCCACGATTCCGCCCGCAAAGCCTAACAAATATGCTTGTTGGCGTGGGTCTGATAAACGTCCCATTCCTTTAAGGCAGAAAGCAAAGAATAGCCCCATCACCATCAGAAAAGAAATCAATCCAAACAAACCCATGCGTTGGGCAATGGTTAGGTAAATCATTGAAACCCCTGTCGTGAGGTCAACCGAAGGGGCGTTGCCAAAACCTACCCCAAACCAAGGGTAACGCTGGATAATTTCAAGGGCGTTTTGGTATTCGGCAAGGCGCATCAAGGTGGCAGGGTCTTGCAGGGCAAAGCCCTCTGCGAAGCGCGTTTTGATATTTCCCGGCAGCGCCAGCCAACCAGCGATAGCCGCAGGGATGGCGTATAGCCAAATTTTGCGATACTTCACCGTTGCTACGAAAGCGATTACTACCAGCGTACCCAATTGCGCCCCACGCCCGTAAGTCAGCACCAGCGCAGCCGCAGGACCAAGCATTAACAACGCCAGTACCCAACGTTTGAAAATCGGTTTGGGCGAAACCAATTGTACAAAAAGTAGCGCAATAACCAGTACCAGCAAACCGCCGTAGCTATTAGGGTCAACGCTGGTTCCGGTGGCGCGTTGCCCTTTGGCGGGGTCGTCCTCCACGTAGCGCAACACCCGGTTGGTGGGGTAGCCGATGGTTTGCAACGCCAGCAAAAGCCGTTCTTGCAAAGTTTTTGGCAATATATAAAGCGCCAGCCCGCTATAACCTGCGCCAGAACCTGCCAATGCCAGCAATTTCACCACTTTATCCAGAATCGTTTGGGTACGCACAATATTTATTATGGCGAAAAAGCTCACGATGGAAAGCATCAATTTGAAGAAGTTGTGCATTACATCGCTGCTGTTCACATAGCCAAAGCCGAGAATAAAAGCGAAAAGGCATACGCCCAAGAACAGTAATACTGCCCAATCGAAGGGTGAAGAAACCAGCTTTTGCTCATCATCGTCACTTCGCAATGCCAAGCGGAATAACCAGACTGTGAATAATGCCAGTTGCGAAGCTTCTAGTAGGGTGAGTGTAATACCAAGCTTCACGGGGATAACGGCGAAAGGTAATAACAGGGCTATACTTACCCCTACCATCAGGGTGAAAATGGGGCGACCAAGCATGAAATAAGCTACTACCAGCCCTGCTACCGCGCCAAAGCCGAAAAGCGGGTTGGGTAGCGCCACTGCCATAAAACCCCCCGCCACGCCCAACAACAAAGCGCCCCCTACCAGCATTATCAGTTTGCGGGTTTCGGGAGTAAGTACCAGAGATTTGGAAGTAGATTTTTGATAGTTCAAGATGCTTTAGCTATTTTCAAGTAAATGTTCTATCTTTTTCAATGAGTCATTCCGTTTATCGGGTTAGACCTCTCGTAGCAATTCCTGATGTCCTTTTACTTCCAACCGCACGATAAAGCGCAGACGTGCCGTATGTTCTATTTCTACTAAGTCCCCTACCTGCAATTCATCAAACAGGAAATTATTTATCTCAAACTTACGCACACCGTCACTGCCTGACTCCAGACCCCCCTCTGCTACTACAATCTGACGGCGAATCTCGTTCGTGCCGCCGTTCACGCGCCATTTGCTCAACACCGGTCCTGTTGTAATCTTTTTGGGTGCTTTCAGGTCTTTGAGTTTTTGCAAAAAGTTAAAGCTGAACAGCGACCCCATACAAAACAGAAAAAGGGCAGTACCCGGCAAAAGAAAACGCTCGGCAGTAGCGTTATAATTGCTGAAATTAGAATCCAGCCAACCCAGAATCGAGTTGAATAAACAAATTGCTCCACCAGAAAATAATGCTGTAGCGATTATACCATCAGATAGCAGGGCTAATTTTTGTTGCCAACCCGGCAGATAACGTAAATGTATTGCCTTGCGCTGTTCCCGCTCCAACACCAGCAGTTGCTCTAGCTCAAAATCATCTCGCCGTAGTATTTTCACTTCTCGCACAAACTGGAATAGAGGAGTGTAGCAGACTTCGACAAAATCCGCCCCATCGGTTGACAGGAAATCCTTTTCATTTAATTCAAAGCGGAAGCTTTTTCGGTCTTTGGGGGAGGGCAAACCGCGCAAAAGCAAGCCGTAGTCTGCCGCGTTGAAATCGGCTTGCTCAATTCGCGCCACTACTATTCCACGTTTGCGATAGGGCGGTAACAGCCAATCTGCAAGATTGAGCAGTGCATAGATAAGAATAAACACTATTAATATGCCAACACATGCCACTGTCCAGAATACAGGCGCTTGATATTCCTGAAAAAACGCCCCTTCAACCCACTCATCTTGTACCAATTCTCCTAAGTTCTCGACATTAAGCGAATAGATATGGTGGATGTGGGGAGACATAGAAATTAACACATTTTGCCCGTTTTGAATCTGCCGAATAATTTCTGAGCGTAGTTCGAAGTGCGAAATTAATGAGCCTGTGGTACTCTCTATCAGGTCAAAGCTGCCGTTATTGTTGCGAGGATATGAGCGGGGGCTTTTATTAGAAATTTTGCCTTCAACTACAACTGGTGGGTTGTTGCCATCGCTCCAGTAATCCTCGCCAATTATGTATGCGACCCCAAGCCCAAGACCAAAAAGTAGCGCAAGACTGAAGCCGACAATGAAGCGAGTTAAGGGGTGTTTTTTCCACATGGCGCAGTTAGCCGATAAAGGAATTGCAAAACTGGACAAATTTGTGGGGTTATTATACCCTTTTTTTACAGAAATTAAAGCATTTTGCCTTTTGCAGTATAGCTCAAAAACCCCTGTGGCCATCTTCTCAAGCTTCCGGTTTAGAGTATAATTCCGCTATTATTTTATTCAACCTGTAACCTGTAGATAGTGGTGGGAAAGAATGACAACCTCAACTGAGATACCCGTAAAATTGGAAAATATTCTGGAAGCAGCAGGGCGTCTCTCCGGTGTGGTAAGGCGTACCGATTTGATGGAATCTCAGGTTTTTAGTAGAGAGTGCGGGGCAACCGTATTTCTTAAATTTGAAAATATGCAACGCACCGGTTCTTTTAAAATTCGGGGCGCTTATAATAAAATTTCCCGCTTGGCAGAAATGCGCGGCGGTGAACGTCCGTTGGGGGTTATCTGTGTTAGCGCGGGCAACCATGCTCAAGGTGTTGCCAGCGCCGCGCTGTTTAGCGGATTTGAGGCTACGGTAGTAATGCCGCTAGGGGCATCCCTGACTAAAGTAAAGGCTTGCCGCGACTTGAAGGCAGAAGTCATTCAGCATGGGAATACGCTGGAAGATGCTTTTATCTTTGCAAATGAATTGGCAAAAACGCGCGAATTAATGATGGTGCATCCCTATGATGATTGGGATGTGATTGCCGGACAGGGTACAATTGGTCTTGAAATGCTTCAGGATTTACATGATGTCAGCACTGTGGTTGTGCCGCTGGGCGGTGGCGGGTTGCTTTCTGGAGTTGCGCTGGCGTTAAAGTTACAAAAGCCCAAAGTCCGGGTTATAGGAGTACAAACTGCTACGGTTTCACCCTATTATGGTTTTATTCAAAGCGGGAAGTATAATGCAATTAATCCGGATGCGACTACTATAGCTGACGGTATTCGGGTGAAGATGCCGGGTGAGCGTCCTTCGCTGGTGTTGCGCCGCTACGTTGACGATGTGGTGACGGTGGATGACGGTAAAATTTCGGAAGCGATTGTTTCAGTTTTGGAACGTACCCGAACATTGGTAGAAGGCGCGGGTGCGGTTGGGCTTGCCGCGTTGATGGCAGGTAAAATACCGCTAAAAACTGGCGAACGGGTAGCGATAATTCTCAGCGGTGGAAATATTGATACGCCGCTGGTCGGAAACATTATTGATTATGGTTTGTCTAGCAGTGGCAGGTTATTTGCAGTTTCGATAATCTTAACCGATAAGCCCGGACAACTCCTTAACCTTCTCAGGCTGGTAGCTGAAATGGGTATGAATTTGCGTCAGGTGGAACATCGGCGGGGCGAACTTAACGTACCGGTAGGGCGCACCGAAGTAGTATTGCAAATCGAGTGTCGCGCTCGTGAACAGCATAGCCAATTGGTGGAGCATCTCTGGAATAATGGGCTTGAGGCAAGAATCATTAATTAAAGCTGAACGGATTTTTACGCAGGTAGAGGCAATTTTCTTATGAAAAAATCAAACCCCAGTTGCTCACAAACCGGGGTTTTGCTTGTACTGCCATTCTAATTGTGGGGTCGGCAGACTCGCGTTTGAAAAAGGTTTGCTCGTCCACTTGTCGGGAGGAGGGCGACTTACCGTAATTTTCAAACTCAAGCGCATTATAACCTAATTCATGAACCATGTCAAGGGGTGCGCGACTCATCCCCAAGAGCGTACTAATCCCATATTTGGTTTTATAATTAAACTTTCCAGATTCGCAGTGTGCCATCCTCCGATGCGCTTAAGCCATAGTTCTCATCCAGTACGAAGGCAAAGCCTGTAATGCTATCCTGATGCCCTTGCAGGCTGACCGGAGTTTGATTCAACAATTGCCAGATTATTATATTATTGCCCGGTAGCGCAGCCGCAAGCCGCTTTCCCGATGAGTCAAAAGTCAATTGTCGCACCGCATAATCTTTTGTGTCTAGCAAAAGCCTTTCCTTGCCGCTTGGCAGGTCGTACATACGCACCTTACCGCTGCTACCTACCGCGAGAAGTTTTTTATCAGGCGAAATCGCCAGAGTGGCGATATTATCATCTTCTTTGGTCAGCAATTTTGGTTGTTCGTTGCCATTTATATTCCAAAGATAGGTATTTTTATTGCCCCATACCAGCGCCAGAGTCTGGTTATCTGAAAATGCTAGGCTGGTGGCGCTGATTTCTTCCTGTGTGTTCGGCTTTAATTCTTTGGCAATTCGGTAATTGCTTGTATCATAAAGATAAACCTGTTTGTAAGAGCCAACCGCCAGCTTTTTACCATCCGGCGAAAAAGCAATGCCTCCGATGGCATTATCGAATTGTGCAATCTCCGCTTGCTTGCCAGCTTCTGTATCCCATAGCAATAGCTCATCGTAGGAGGTTGAGACAAGCCGCTTGCCATCTAGCGAGAAAGCCAGATTATAGGGCGTGTTTTTATGACCTTCTAACTGATAGCGGATAGTACCTTTTGCAAGGTCGAATAGTACGATTTTTTTGTTTTGGGTAAAAGCAACCTGTTGCCCTTCTGGTGAAAGTGCCATAGTTCTCGCTGGTGAGGATGCCGAGCCTATGCTTTTGTCCAGCTTTAGCCCCTCTAACGTGCTGATGGCAACCGTATTATCGTTTGAAGCAGTTACCACTTGTTTAGAGCCGGGCATCAACTTAAGGCGGGTTATGCTACGTTCATGGGGGTTAGACTCTGCAATTTGCTTACCCTGTTCAGCCTCCCATACTTCCAAGTGTCCCTCGCTATTACCTGCAATGAGAAATTTCCCATCCGGTGTATATAACAATGCTGATAGCGTTTCCGTATTAGGTAATGCTAGTTTTACTGAAGGGTTAAAGCTCATTGTATTTTGATTGGCGATAATATTCCAGAAGCGTAAAGAACCATCGTCAACCGCAGTAGCCAGTACATTACCCGAAGGGCTGAAGGCAACCGCCGTAATATTCTCGTTAGTTTGTAAGGCAATCCGCCCCGCTTCACTAAAGGTAGTAAGGTTGGTAATGGAAAGATTTTGTGGCTTATCAATCACCGCTACGAATTTGCCATCGGGCGAGAAAGTTACCAGATTGGATTCGAGCCTTTGTCCGGGTTGCACATTAGCAGGGGTATTGCCGGGGTTGTTTAGCTCCCACTGACGGCGCGAGTTATCTTCGGCTATTGAATACACGGTTTTACCGCTATTTATAAAATCACAAGCCACCGCAGTGACGGTTTGACCCTCTAAAGTACGTAGGATTTTACCATCGGGCATATTCCAAATAAGCAAAGAACTAGCTGAACCGCATCCCAATAGTTGCTTTCCATCTTGTGAGAAGCGTAACCCGTTTACGGAGCCATTAAAACCTGTCAGTCGGGTTAACTCTTTTCCCGTTTCAGCACGCCATGTTATTAACGTTGCATTGCTATAACTTGTTGCAATTACACTTCCATCCGGTGAAATATCCATTGCAGTTATATTGTTCTGAGGAACTCCCGCCAAGATTCTGGATTCACCGTTTCGCGTAGGTAAAGGGTAAGAAGCTGTTATTGGACGAAATGCGCCGATGGTGACGGCGGAAGCGCCATTGGAACTGCTGCTCGAATTGCCTGAAACTATCAGCAGCAGCATTGCAACCACGGTAGCCAGAATTAAGATTACACTGCCTATAATCACTAATAACGGCATTTTCCCGAATTTTTCACCTGTGGGTGTAGGCGTAGGTGTTTGGTTGGCTACGTTAGGCAATTTCAGGTCAGGTGGGGTATTCGCGCCCGAAATATGCGCCGGATTTGGGGAGGATGGGGTTTGTGGATTCTGGTACATATCAAAGGTGCTAGGATTCGGCATTGGCTCTACCATACCAAGTGGCGTAGTTTTTTCACTATAATTAGGGTTGCTTATATTAAGGGCATGCTGATAAGCCGTGTAAAATTCGGTAGCGCTCTGGAAACGGTCTTCGGGGGTTTTGGCAAGGGCGCGTAGAATTACATTTTGCACATCAGCCGGCACGGTGGGGTTAAATTCCCTCAAAGGTGGCGGTGGCGTGGTGACATGTTGCACGATTACGGAAGTGGTAGCTCCGATGAAGGGTGGTCGCCCTGCCAACATCTCATAAACCATTGCGCCCAGCGAATAAATGTCGCTGCGTTTGTCGGCATTACCATGCGCTTGTTCAGGTGCCATATAAAAGGGCGTTCCCATATACTGCCCGGTTGCGGTCAAGCCGCTATCGCCATCCGAATCAAGGTTTTTGACCAGTCCGAAATCGGTAAGTTTGGCAATATTTCCGTTTTTCTCGTCAATCAGAACGTTGGCAGGTTTAATGTCTCGGTGAATCATCCCTTGTCGGTGTGCGGCTTCCAGTCCAGCGGCAACCTGTCGCAGAATCTCGCCCGTTTCAAAGAGGGGCATCGGTTTACGCAGATTCATGAGGTCGCGTAGGCTTTTGCCTTCCACATATTCCATGACCATGTAAGGCATATTTTTGTGTTGGCTAAGCTCATAAACCCGCACTATATTGGGATGTCGCTCCAATCGCAGTGCATTACGGGCTTCTCCCCGCACAAACCTATCTCGTAATTGGGTGTTTTCTGCAAGTTCACCCAATACAATCTTGATTGCACGTGACTCATCAAGGAGGTTATGGTGTGCCAGCCAAACTTCGCCCATACCGCCTTTTCCCAATCTTCGCTCTAGCCGATAGGTTCCACTGATTACGTCTCCAGCCTGCAACATATTTTCAATATTCCTTCCAGCTTATGAAACGGGGAAACTCCAATTCATTATAACCGATATTTTGAGCATAAAAAATCCGCACCAAACGCGGTGCGGAGTAAAAGTGACGCTGCTATTTCTTTTTAGCTTTAGCCACTTCCAATACCCGGTCATATTCGGTTTTGAAGGCTTTAGCCAGCCCTTCATCGTCAATAATTAGCAAATTTTCATCATTGGACTTGTCGGCGTTGTCGCTGAAGTTAAATGAGCCAAAGATTGTGATATGCTCATCTATGATAATAACCTTGTGGTGCATAACCCAAGGATTGCCGTCCGTATAAACGTCCAGCTTTTGCTCCAGCATTTTTTTGTACTGAGAATAAACGGTTTGTGAACCGGTAGTTTCAAAAACGCCACCGACTTTCACCCCTGCTTTTGCTTTATCCATAATGGCTTTGCCGATTCCGTTATGAGTAAAGGAGAAAGCCATAAAATAAATGCTGGATTTAGCAGCGCCGATTTTATCTACAATCTTTTGGGCAACTCCATCTTCGGCTGAAAAATAATTCTCAATTTTGGTGTTTCCGAGGAGCAGAGAAGGATAGGGTACGCCTTTATCTTTGTTCGGTCCGAACTGCTTCTTGGTGAACATTTTCTCAAATTCGGTAGTATAATTTTGCGCCAATTGTTGGTTTGTAATAAAAATCACATTATTATTTAGGTGATAAGTATCGCCATCGGTGTAATTCCAGCTTCCGGTAGAGACCACCTTATTATCCACCACCGTGAACTTGTTGTGCATAATCGCCCCGCGTTGATCATCCACAATAGGGATATTGGCTTTTTTCAGTTTATCGAAAGCCGCTTGAATATTTTTGTCTTTATTGGTGAGGGTATCGGTGTCTGTAACCATTCGCACCCGCACGCCTCGCTTTGCGGCAGCTACCATTGCGTCCGCTACGTTTGCCAAATCAAAGTCATAATCGGCTATATCAACGGTGCTTTGGGCGGTACTGATGAAATTAGTTAAGTATTGGTCAAGACCGCCTTTGTGATTGTTAGGATTATCCGGGTAAACAGGCGCAGTAAAGTATAACCAGTACCAATCGGTTTTATAGTAACCACCTGAGCCAAGCGCACCCTCAACTACAGCACTTTCGATAGCTTTGGGGGTTGTATCCAAAACGCTACTAACCTCTTGCTGTGGGTTTTCGGTAGCTTCAGCCGTTACTACGGCGGTAGGGGTTTGGCTACCGCCTAGCGCCAACAATGCTACAATCGCGATAGCTGCTACCACAATTAACGCGATACCGGAGACAAGTAATGTCTTGATGGTGCGTTCTCGCTGTGGCACATAATTTTCAGGATCGTTTTTATTACCTTGATTACCAGCCATCTAGTGTGGACTCCTCTCTGTAAAAGGAATAGATTATAAAACAGCCTGCAAAACAACTTGCGCCAAATCATGCGCTGCGTTAGGGCGTGCCAGCGTTAGCGCGGCTTTGCCCATTGCTTCAAGTTGTTGGGTATTCTTTAGAAGCTTCTTGATTTCATCCAGCAAACGCTCCCCGTTCAATTCTGCTTGTGGGATAATAACTGCTGCGCCCGCTTCAACGCTACGCTTCGCATTGCGCGTTTGCTCATCACCGCCGGTTGGCACTAGGGGGCTGAAAATCGCTGGTTTACCCAATGCCGAAACCTCAGTAACCGTTCCTGCGCCAGCGCGACTGATTACCAAGTTGGTAAGGGCGAACACATCTCCGATTTCATCTCCCACAAAACGGGTTAGCCAGTAGCGGTGGCGCAACTGTGTAGGCAACCTGCTTTCTACTTTTGCCAAGCGGTCGTAATCCTGCTCATCGCCTGCGGGTTGTTGCCCGCATTGGTGCATAATTCGGCAAAATTGCAGCAACTCGCCTAAAACTGCCTCTATCGCTCGGTTGATGATACGCGCTCCTTGCGCCCCTCCGGTTATATAAATGGTTTGTAGGTGATTATCGGAAGAGTCAAAACTACAATGGGCTATTGCTTTTTCTTTGTCACCCTTAAAAATTATAGAACGTACCGGGTTGCCTGTTACTCTAGTTTTGCGCCGTAAGCGGGGCGGTAGTTCCTGCGCTGCTCCTTCAAATGTCAGGGCTATAGTGCGGGCAAACCGCGCCGTTATCCGGTTGGCAAGACCAATTTGGACGGTTTGTTCGTGGGTTATAACCGGGACTCGCAATAACCAAGCGGCTATTACAGGCGGCACACTGACATAGCCTCCGGTACTTAAAACCACATGGGGATGAAACTTCCACACTTTCCAGAGTGCTTGCACGATACCAACCGGGATTCGGAAAGCATCGGCGATATTCTCACGAGTAAAGTAACCACGCAAGTTATAAGCGCGGCGCAACTTGCCACTTTCTACGCCTTCAAATTCGATGCCCGCTTCGACTGCCAATTTGCTTTCGATGCCGCGTTTATTGCCCAGATAGCGGAATACAGGCTTCCAAGCGGTATTTTGCGCTTGCTCACGGATGGCGCGGACTACCGCTATTGCCGGAGTCACATGCCCACCTGTACCACCGCCCGTAACCAGTATGCGGATTTCTCTACTCAAAATTCCCGTTCCTTTAGTGTTGGTTTATGCGCTATCGTCACACCGTAGTAATGCGCGAATCGGGGCAAAACTGCGGCGGTGATGCGGCGTAATTCCAAGACGATTTAGCCCTTCTATGTGTTCGGGCGTACCGTATCCAACATTGTTTTCCCAGCCGTAGCCGGGATAACGCGCTGCCAGTTTGTACATCAGCCCATCGCGGCAAACTTTAGCGATTACGGAAGCGCATGCAATGGAGAGGCACAGCGCGTCGCCTTTCACAATGGCGGTTTGCTGTTCCAAACCTAGCTCTTTTACCCGCAAACCATCAACCAGCAGATGGTCGTATGCTCCGATTCTGTTCAAGGCGCGTTTCATCGCCAATGCGGTAGCCCCTCGGATATTGAATCGTTCGATTTCGGCAGGGGAGGCTGCTCCTATACCGTAGGCAACCGCCGTTTGACGGATTACCGAAACAAGGCGCACACGCGCTTCACGCGATAGCATTTTGCTGTCACGTACACTGGCTAACCCAGAGAGGGCTTTTTCATCGTTGGGCAAGATTACCGCTGCTGCTACTACACTGGCAGTATAAGCGCCACGCCCAACCTCATCCAAGCCTACTAGGCGGATTTTCCCCTCTAGCCAAAGGGCTTGTTCAAATTCAAGATTTGGAAATATTGGCATAAGTAAGAATTCTTTGTTGACATCAATCTAAGCAAAGTTTACACTTTGCATGAGCGTTTCGCAACCTAGAGAGCGTATAATTATGGATAGGCACCAACCTGACTCTAAAGCCCGCAAAAAATTGGGAGACCTTGGGGAGCGTTTGGCTTCCGAGAAATTAGCGGCGGTGGGTTACAAAATTATAGAGGCAAACTGGCGTTGCCGTTATGGTGAATTTGACCTAGTGGCTTGGCAGGGAAAATGCCTTGTTTTTGTAGAAGTGCGTACAAGACGTGGCGACCAATCCGGTAGCCCCGAAGAGTCTCTGACATCCCGCAAGCTGCGAACCCTGCACTTGTTAGGTGACTTGTATCTACAAGCTCATCCTGAATTATATGATGCACATGGTGAGCCGCCGGAATGTCGCTACGATTTGGTAGCGGTACAATTCAACCGGAGCGGCTTACTCGAACGGCTTGAAGTGGTTGAGAACATTCTGGAGGGTTGATTTGGGTTTGACGCTGTGCTAACCTGAAGAATATAGCTGTTTTGCCTAATACCAATCAGGAATATTAATAAAATGACTATAGATTTTGCTAATAATAGAATAATTAATCCTTTTGGTGAGCTTGAGACTGAGCTTGCCGAAAAAGCTGAACATTTGCAGCGTATCTTGCTTGAAATGGAATCGGTCTTGGTTGCTTACAGTGGCGGCGTTGACAGTGCTTTGTTGCTTAAAGTTGCCGACCTGACGCTTGGCGCGGAGAATGCGGCAGGTTGCCTTGCAATTTCGCCAAGCATACCCCCCCGTGAGATTGCGCTTGCCCGCAAGCATGCCGAAGAAATGGGAGCGCGGCTGATTATTACTCAGACCAACGAAATGGAGCGTGCTGGATATGTGGAAAACAGCCCACAACGCTGTTATTTCTGCAAAAACACGCTTTTTTCGGAACTTAGTGAAATAGCGGCGAGTGGCGGATTTAAATTTGTCGCCGATGGGTTTAACCTAGACGATATGGGCGACTACCGCCCCGGTATGAAGGCTGCCAAAGAGTTGCAAGTGCGTAGCCCTTTGCAAGAAGCAGGGTTGGGTAAATTAGATATTCGCGCCCTATCAAAGACGCTTGGCTTGCCTACTTGGAACAAGCCTGCTGCGGCATGTCTCAGTTCGCGTATTCCATACGGCTCTACGGTTACGGTTGAGGCGCTGGAGATAATTGGCAAAGCGGAAGAACTACTACAGGATTTGGGCTTTAGCGGGGTGCGCGTGCGCCACTACGATAAAATGGCACGTCTCGAAGTTTCGCCCGCCGATTTGCCTCTTTTTGTGCAGGAACCCATCCGTACTCAGGTAACTGAGGGTTTGCATCGGCTTGGTTACAGCTATGTGGCGCTTGATTTAGATGGCTATCGCATCGGAAGCCTGAACGAAGTAATTCAGATTAAGCGAAAGACGACTACATAGGCGTGAATTTCTTTATCAAGCGCGAGGCGTTGGCAAATGTCGAGCAACTGGCGCGAGAGGGCTTTCCATATGAGATTTGCGGTTTTCTCGGCGGGAGTGTGCTTGGTCAGGCAATGGAGCTAAAGCCTGCCCACAATATCTCAGGGCAACCGCAATTGGAATACAATATCGCGCCGGAGCAGACGCTGGAAACTTTACTGGCGTTTGAGATGCGGGGCATGAAATTGACCGGGGTTTACCATTCGCACCCGCGCTATCCTGCTCGTCCTAGCCAAACCGATATAAGGCTGGCAGATTTGCCGGGGGTGGTGTACCTGATTACCTCGGTTTTTGAAAACAATAACGGCACTTTAGACTGTGAGACTCGCGCTTATCGGATTGAGAAGGGACGCGCTCACGAAACTAAACTTGAAGTGATTTAGAATGGCGAAACAAATTCAAGACCTAGATTAATAAATATTTAGACATGTAGTACGTTGTAGCTATTGAATATTAACATTTAATGTTTTACAATATAAATAGTAAAGAAAAAATAGAAATAAATCTCTTAGATGAACTTAATCTCTCCTCCTCTCAAAGAGGCTCACCAATGGTAGCGGGTGAGCCTTTTTGAGTTTTAAATGCTTTTTAGTGTAATATATGAATTGAAATTTGAACTAACAGAGTCACACATTGCAAAACGAGCAGGGAATAAGGTATGTTTGACAGACGAGAGCGGGATTATTTGCGGCACAAAGGACCTACTATGGGTTGTGCCGATGTTACCATCATATCTATTGCCTCTATCACCGCTTTTGTAATTCTGATTATGGTGTTAAGCCGGGCAGATTTTTCTAATCTAGTAGAGAATTTTGGGCGCAATAGTTCCCCGATAGTAAATACACCTGCAACCACAACGGTTAGCCGCACTACCCTTGCGATAATAGCGCCTTCGCCTACTCCAGTACCAAAACCAGTATCTACGGCAACCCCTACCCCTGCTCTTAAAAAACTGGCGTTGTTAACGAATTGTAATCTACGTCCTGAACCTTCCACTACCAAAGGTACGAAGGGTGAATATCGCCCTGGCATTGTATTTATAATTCTAGGGAATGTCGCCGAAGCGGAAGGAATACGCTGGATAAATGTAGAATTGGATGATGGTTCTAAAAATCAGGGCTGGATGTGGGATGTTTGCTTTAATTTGGGCTAAGCTGATATAGATACGAAATCATTCAGGCTTGCTACTACCTGTGAAATGATAGCTTGGTCGTATGTACAGAAGTCTGTTGTGCTATGCCACCTAACTTTTTCTCAATTTGAAAGGAACTTTTATAAATGGCTACTTCTCCCTCTGGTCACGGCATTCAAACCCGCCTTATCCATGCGCCTCGTATTGCCGATGATACCACCGCCGTTAGCCCTCCCATTTACCAGACCAGCACTTTTCGGGTCAATAGCCCAGAAGAGGGCGCGGAATTATCAAATGTGATTGCGCCTGCCACGCTTTACGGGCGTTACGGTACGCCCAATACCAAACAGGTGGAAGCTGCGTTGGCTGACTTGGAGGGTTCGGAAGCGGCGTTGGCGGTTGGTTCCGGCATGGCGGCGGTTAGTATCGCTTTGATGTCCAACCTGAAAGCAGGTGACCATCTGATTGCCCAGAATACCCACTATACCGCTACGTTGACACTATTTACCAATACCTTGCCCTCTTACGGGGTGGAAGTGACGCTCGTGGATCAGCGTGACCCTGAAGCCTTTGCCCGCGCCGTTCGCCCCAATACGAAAATTATCTATACCGAATCGCCCACCAATCCCACTATGGATTTGACCGACCTGAAAGCTACCGCCGAAATAGCGCATGCGGCGGGCGCGTTGGCTATTACCGATAACACTTTCGCTTCGACATGGAATCAGCGTCCGCTAGAACTTGGCTACGATGTGGTGATACATAGCGCCACAAAGTATCTCAACGGGCATGCCGATGTGACGGCAGGGGTTATTCTGGGTAAGCAGGCTTTGATAGAGCGGGCATGGGATTATGCGCGAGTGATGGGTCCGGTTTTGCATCCCTTCGAGGCGTGGCTGTTGCAACGCGGTCTGAGAACCTACGGTTTGCGGATGGCGGCGCACAATCGCAACGCTATGGAAGTGGCGCACTATCTGGAAAAGCATCCGGCGGTATCGCAAGTCTTTTATCCGGGCTTGCCCTCGCACCCGCAACACGTGTTGGCAAAACGCCAAATGAAAGGCGGTTTCGGCGGAATGCTGGCTTTTGATATGAAAGGCGGCTTTGCCGCAGCCTATCGCCTAATCGGGCGCACCAAAATTTGTGTGTTAGCGGTTAGTTTGGGTGGCGTGGAGACGCTTATCACGCATCCTGCCTCGATGGTACATTCGCGCCAGAC